>JAEEGL011843528.1_pt1 | contig 19385 bp, 16 predicted proteins | sample 9134231 | NCBI WGS metagenome assembly JAEEGL01 (sample SAMN16246548, study PRJNA631951) | gut metagenome | biome: gut microbiome; feature: rumen; material: fiber-attached | host: Bos | place: Iran: Karaj | collected 2018-10
GCGTTATCCCGGCAAGCTGTTTGATCCTGTCGTATTCGATGATTCTATCAAGGAGTTCCTGTCACTGCGTACACGGCTGGGCAATTACTTTGATGAAACCCATACCGAGGACATTTTCGACTATATCCCGCCGCAGAAGACCAATCAGATCTTCACGCCCAAGCGTATCGTGAAGCAGATGGTCGATATGCTGGAACAGGAAAATCCCGGATGCTTTGATGATCCGAGCAAGACCTTTGCTGACTTGTATATGAAATCTGGTCTTTACATAGCTGAGATCGTCAAAAGGCTGTTCAATAGTGACGGCATGAAACAGGCATTTCCTGACGAAACGCAGCGTTTACAGCACATCTTCGAGCATCAGGTGTACGGACTTGCGCCAACAGAGATCATCTATCAGATCGCCCTGCACTTCATTCTCGGATTTGACGGCGGTGAGCTGATTGAAAATCATCATCTGCGTCAGTGCGATGCACTGCCGTTGGCGAAGGACGGGACATTGGAAGCGAAACTGGATAGTATTTTCGGATAAGTCATAGTATAGTGAAAAAGACAGATACCTCTCGTGGAAGTATCTGTCTTTTTCTTTGTTACAGCACCCTGCAAACAATATCATTGTTAATAACTCAAAATCTGCGTTCAGATATCTTTTTGATAGTTTTATAACCATCAGTACCGTCAATTTCAAGAAGAGAGTACTTTTTAATATATTTTTCTAAGCTCAATTTGATCTGTAATGGGGAGTAAGTGGTGAAATACTGTTGGTTAACAAGATTAAGTATCAGTTGCCGATTATCGGTCAGGCTATTCGGATTTGAGGGAAATGCATACCCTGCTGTAGCTTTTTGAATTATTTCCGTTACAGCTTGTGCTGTTTCTTCATCTAATTCTGATGTTACAGCTTCTTTTAGTTTTGCTTGGTAGTCGGTAACAAGTTGCACATTATTCTGAAAGTTGATTGTTTTCAAAACTTCTGTTGTTTCCAGATTGCTTATGTTCTGTTGACAAACAAAGAAAAAGTTTTTCTGCAAGGTTTTCATCAATACTTGCTGCTCTTGAATTTCGGAAGCGTATTCATACAGCTTACTTATAGTACCGAAGTCTTTTGCATCTAATCTTTTTACAAAATAATGTTTGTACTTACTCCAATAATCTTCATTGAAGAGCTGATGTGATTCATAAAAAGCAGTGAAATTTAACTTTCCATCAACTATAAATGAATCAATCTCTGCTATTCCATTTTGTAATTCGTCAATCTGAATTTTTATTAGAGCAGCAGCTTCTGTTATTTTTCTTCTTTCTTGGAGTAAATAGACTAACAATGCTGATGCTGTAACTAAAATCAAAAAGATATTAGACCAGTTTTCCTTAATGAAGTCCCACATATTATCACCTCATTCTCAGATGTTATGGAATTGCTGACACATTCTTCAGCTCTAACACTATCTATTATAATTATAGCATAAAATGCACGATTAGTCAATCTATTCTGTGCTCTGTTTAAGTAATCAGAATTGCAGGTAAAGGTAGTTTAAATATATAAATAGCGAAAGACAGATACCTCTTGGGACGTATCTGTCTTTCCTTGTTATAGCCCGCTGTATAAGTCTTTACATAATAGTTGCCTAAAACTTCTATATGAGTACCGACCTAAAAGGGCAAGTGCATCGCAATCGTCGGGCCGTCCGGCTCAGGCAAGAGCACGCTGATCAGCCTCATCCCCCGCCTGTACGATGTCATTGAAGGCAGCGTGCTGTTTGACGGCGAGGACGTCCGGAAGCTGGATCTCGGATTTCTGCGCGAAAATATCGGCATCGTCAGTCAGGAAACCTACCTGTTCAACGGCACAATCCGCGACAATCTGCTCTATGCCAAGCCGGATGCGACCGAGGAGGAGCTGATCGACGCCTGCAAGCGCGCGAACATCTATGACTTTGTCGAGAAGCAGGAAACCGGCCTGGATACCGTGGTCGGAAACCGCGGACTCAAGCTGTCCGGCGGTGAAAAGCAGCGTATTTCCATTGCACGGATTCTGCTCAAGGATCCTGCGCTGCTGATTTTTGATGAGGCAACGTCCGCACTGGATTCCATCTCGGAACAGAAAATTCAGGATGCGATCGAACCGCTGATTGCATCGCGCACCGGCATTCTCATTGCGCACCGTCTTTCGACGATTCTTGCCGCAGACGAAATTCTCGTCATCAAGGACGGCGAAATCACGGAGCGCGGCACGCATCAGGAGCTTGTCGGCGCGGGCGGCGTATATACGCAGCTCTACGAAACACAGTTCAGCAAAGCAAAATCCGAGGAGCCTGCCGGATTCAGCTACTCCGAAGGTGAGGAATAAGCAGCCCGTTCTGATGCTTTGTGCGTATTTATAAGGTATCGCTGCGCGATGAAGCATCACGGTGAACGCTCAACCCAAGCTCTTTTCATGAATGTATCCCCCGGAACCTATTATGTATGAAAACGATGTATTTGCAGCATTATCATAAAAGTGGGATTCTTAAGGGACATATGTCCCTTAAGCGGGGGTTGGGGCAGAGCCCCATTTATAATCCATCGGAGATACTTCAAGCTGCCGGGGAGCAATTCTCCGGCAGCTTTCTGCGTTACAGTAATTTTTCCAGCCGTTTTTGCAGATCCTCCGGCAGATCATTTCCGCCGAGCATCATCCGCAGGAAATTCTGAATCTCCTCCGGGAGCATCCGGATCTGCTCATCGCTCATATCCGAAACCGTATTGAGCATCCGGAGTATATTCGCTTCATGACTGCGAATCATACGGGTTTCCTGATCCGTAAACGCCCCTACCATGTCATCCAGCTTCGGCAGGGAATCCGCGACTGTCAGCCTGATTCCGCACTGCGCACACAGATTTGAAAAGAACGCTGCCGACCGCTCTCCGACGGTATGGATTTCCGCCGGGCACTCGCCGGAGGCCAGCAGACGCGCGGCAAATTCTGCCAGCAGCTGCGCGGCAATCTCCGGATAATAGCCCACAATTTTCAGCCGCATTGTCTGCTTTTCCGTGTTTCCGACTGCAAACAGCAGCGGCTTGTAAACAATCATGGAAGGAGGAATCAGCGCTGTTTCGTTCATAATCATCACAGCACCTTCCAGAACGCCCTTCTGCGGAAGTGCGCGCAGTGCAGCCGCCGTTTCCTCCGGAATTAAGGGGCGCACATACGGAAAGCTGACCTTCTTCTCCCGCGAAACCTTCGACCAGCGGTAGCCGTCCGCCTCCGGAATCAGCAGCGGGATCTCCGCATCTGTCTGATCAAAGCCAAGACTTGCCTTGGAGACCGTTTGCAGCTTCTCCCAAACCGCATGTGCAGCGCGGAGCGCCTCAGTCAGGCAGCGGTCATCCGCGGAATCTCTGAGCATGGACGGAACCAGATAGCTCTGATACTTTGTGACAACAGGGTATCTGCTTTTTCCGCGCAGGCTGATGCCGTGTGCCTTTGCATAGGCCTTGACAGCCGGAATCTGCTCTTCCGGCATCTCTCTCCCGCTGCAAAAATTCAGATGCAGACAGTTCTGTGCAATCTGCACCGCAAACGGTTCCTTTTCATCCTCCAGAATCTGCTGAATCGCCCACAGTCCGGTATCTCCGATGAACAGCATGAACCGGATGAATTCTTCGCTATCATAGGACACCGCGGAGCAGTACCCGATTTCGCCGTCTGAAAGCTGCACGGCAAACATCTCTGTTCCGCTCACATCCGCCCAAAGCCGGTCGCTTCGGAACTGAAATGCAGCTTCAAACAGGGCATCCGGGATTTCCGGCACAAGGAACGGGCCGGGTTCCGGCACGGAATCTGACGGCTGCGCCTGCCGGAATGACAGAATCTCCGCCTGATCGTACTCGTCTTCGTCCCCGTCGTCCGCAGACAGCTCCGGCGATTCCCCCTCGCGGAGCACGATCTCCGGCTCTTTCGTTTCCTCCTCCAGAACTTGCAGCACCTCACACTGAACCCGCAGATTCTCTGCATATTCCAGGATAAGCTTGAACGGCTGCCCCGCCTTCAGTCCGAACGCACTGAGCCGGACACTGTCCGCATACGGATCCATGCCGGTCAGCGGGGAAAAATAGTTTTCCTGCGCTGACCACCACACATTGTCCATAAAGAACACATAGCAGCAGTCAGACGGACAGTCAAACGCCCCGCAGATGGCGACGGCCAGCGCATGGAGCGAGGCATCCCCGGAGATGCGCAGATGGCGGCAGCATTCCGCATCAAGCAAAGCACGGATCACGTAAGAGATGCTTTTTTTGCTGTTTTCGGTATTCATCGCAGAATTCCTCCCTTTTCTGTCTGATTTTTTGATTGGTATTTAGTATAACACAGCCGTTCTGAAAAAGCAAGAGAGAATCTTGCGTATACTGCGCCGGAATTGTCACTTATTTCTCTGTTTCCCGGGCATCAAGCGCGCAACGGATACGCCGTCGGAGGCTCCCCGTTCCGCGGTTAAGGATTTGATAAGAAATTTATAGGGAATCGGTAAAGATTCTTTTCGCGGAATCCTGTATAATAAAATCATCCCAAACAAAAAGGAGTGTATCACCATGCGTTCGATTCTCCGCACCGAAAAGCTCTGCAAGAGCTTTTCCAACGGCGGCGTGCAGCAGCATGTCATCAAAAATCTTGATCTGGAAATCCGTGAACAGGATTTCACGGTCATCATGGGCGCATCCGGCTCCGGAAAAACCACGCTGCTGTATGCGCTTTCCGGCATGGACAAGCCCTCGCTCGGAAAGGTGTATTTCGGGGATACCGACATCTCCGAATATACGAACGACCAGCTTGCGGTCTTTCGGCGGAACCACTGCGGCTTCGTTTTTCAGAGCATTTATCTGCTCGATCACATGAGCGTCTTTGACAATATCATGACCGGCGCGCTCGCAGCGCAGAAGAATTCGCCGGAGCTTGTGCAGAAGGCGGAAGCCCTGCTGCAAAAGGTCGGAATCGGGAAAGAGATGTGGAACAAGTATCCGAATCAGCTCTCCGGCGGCGAATGCCAGCGCATCGGCATTGTCCGCGCGGTCATCAATGAGCCGGAAATCCTCTTTGCCGATGAGCCGACCGGTTCGCTCAATTTCGCAGCCGGCACAGATGTGCTTGACATTTTCACGGAGCTGCATCAGAAGGGGCAGAGCATCGTGATGGTCACGCACGATCTGAAAACTGCCCTGCGCGGCAGCCGCATCATCTTCCTGCGGGACGGCTCCGCAGTCGGAGAGCATCTCATGCAGCCCTACGGCACCGACGACGCGAAAGCCCGCCGCGACGGTTTGCAGCAGTTCCTTGACGAAATGGGGTGGTGATCCGCATGACCAAGATTCTCAGACTTGCACGCGCAAATCTCCGCAGACACAAAACAGAATCCGTTCTGCTCGGGATTCTGATTCTGCTCTGCGTAACGCTGCTCAGCGGCGCATTCCCCGCAGAACACAATATCCGGCGCATCTTCCCGGAACTGACGGCGCGTTCCGGCGCATGGCCGCTGCGCATCACAATGGACCAGCAGGAATATGACGAGCACATTCTGTCTGTGCTGGAGGCGGATGACCGCATTGCGCGGTATGACGTCTACCGGTATCTGAGCGCCGTGTCCACGCGCATCCCGGATGAAACCGGAAAGGAAACGGTGTTTCTGGCTGATTTTTATACTGCGGAGAACGAGCAGCGTTTTGAACAATTTGCGCCGGAATCCGCCCTGACGGAATCCGAAATCGCTTCAATCGAGCACCCGGTTTATATTCCGCTGCACCAGAAAAAGAACCTGAACCTGCATGAAGGCGACCCGTTCACGATTATCAACGGCGCCAGAAAATACACCTTCACCGTGGCCGGTTTTTACGAAAGCGGCTATTACGACGTCACGAAGCTCGTGGTTTCCGATGCAGATTATGCCGTGCTGAAAAGCATTTTTCTGCCGACCGTCGGCATCGGCCTGGAGCCAAAGGATTCTGCCGATGCCCGGCAGATCAGCGAGGATTTCTTCCGCACCTGTGAAGCAGAAGGCTTCAGCACGGAAACCGCATATTTCACCTTTGAACAGGATATGCGCAGCACCTTTTCCGCGGAGATTAACTATGTTCTGAAAATCATCGAGATCATGGCATTCATCATTCTGGCTGCCGTCGCGGTGATGATCGGCTACCGCACCGTCAGCGATATCCGCGACCAGATCGTCCCGATCGGCGTGCTGGAAGCACTCGGCTACCACTCCGGCGAAATTGCGCTGTCCTATGCGGCAGAGTATTTCATGACGGCACTTGCAGGCTGCACGGCCGGTACCGCACTCGGCTTTGTACTGCACAGAGTTCTGGTCGGCATTGCAGAAAGCATGAAGGGCTATCCCGCAGGCCGCGACATCTGCTTCCGGACGGTTGCGGTGATCTTTGCGGCGGTGCTGCTTTCCGTGACGCTGCTGGCATTTCTCAAGGCGCGCGCCGTCCGGAAATATCCGCCGGTGCAGGCGTTCCGCAGGGGCATTCAGGATCATCACTTCGGCAAATCGCATTTTCCGCTCCGCAGGACAAAGCGCAGCGTGCATCTCCGCCTTGCCGTCAAGGGCTTTGCGGATCACGCAAAGCAGAGCATCGGCCTGACGCTCGTCATGAGCATCACGTCATTTGCGATTGTCCTCTGCTTTATTCTGTACAGCTTTCTCGGCAGAGGCTTCAACGTCCTGCGCGCGATTGCGGGCCATGAACTGAGCGACGTCACCGCAGAGGTCGTATACAGCACCGACCGCGACGCCTTCCGCGCAGAGCTGGAAGCAATGCCGGAAATCCGCAAGGTACTCCCGACCAGTCCGCTGGGTTCGCTCACGCTGCGTGCCGTCCGCGAGAAAACCGAGCTGACCGCAGACGTGTTCCGCGATTATTCCGAAACGGAAAACATCATCCCCTGCACCGGACGCTTTCCGCAGCACAGCAATGAGGTCATGCTGACGCGCACCGCGGCATCGGTGAACCGGCTGAAAACCGGAGATACCATTGAGCTGGAATACAACGCAATCCGGCGGGAATATCTCATCACTGGCCTGGTGACGTCACTGGTCAACAGCAATTCGGTTTATCTGACGGAGGACGGCATGAAGCAGCTGTATCCGCTGTATCAGCCGACTGCGTTTGAGATCTACGCGGCAGAGGGCACGGAGCCTGAGGAGCTGCGCAAAATCCTCGACCGGCAATTCGGCAAAAGTGCCGAACAGCTCGGTAATCCGGAGACTGTTCTTCAGGGTGACACGGAATCGCGCATCCGGCAGCGTGCAGAGCAGCTCATGGCCGCCATGACGGAACAGGACGGCGCTGCACATGTCGAATACGCAATCCGCTGCGGCGACCGGATGATCTCCGGCAACAGCAGCGGCATCCGGGTGCGCTCGTTCATGAACACAACCGAGGTTCTCACCGCCGTCACGAAAAAGCTCTGCGATGCGGTCGCGCTCACCACAAGAATGTTCATGTACATCTCAGCGGCCGTTGTCATGATGATTCTTTCGATTCTGATGGAATCGGAGGTCAGGGAGCAGCGCAGGTCGCTCGGCATCATGAAAGGCATGGGCTACACAGCAAAGGAGCTGATGCTCCAGCTGAGCGGCCGGATCATGCCGTCCGTGCTGATTGCCGTCGCGGTCGGCACGGTGCTGGCATCCGCCTGTGCAAAGCTGCTGGAAAACTTCATCGGCAGCATTCCGGTCAGCGCGGCCGAAATCCTGCTGCTGGATCTGATCCAGACCGCATTCTGCTTCGGCTGTGCCTATTTCGGCGCAAGAAAAATCAAACAAATCTCAGTCTACGAACTGATGACGGAATAAGGAGCAAATATGAAACATCCGATCATACCCATTCTGTGTACGGCTGCCGCGCTGCTGCTGCCGGCGGCGGAAACCGATGCGCAGGCTGAACCGCTCCGCAGCGGCACAGACAGCACGGCGGATACCCTGATCTCAGTCGGCTCGGTCAGCAAGATGTTTGTGACAACGGCGGTCATGCAGCTGGCCGATCAGGGAAAAATCGACATCGACGCGCCCGTGACGGCATATCTGCCGGAATTCCGGCTTGCGGACAGCCGTTACAGGGACATCACGGTGCGGATGCTGATGAATCACCGCTCCGGCCTGATGGGCTCCCGGTACAGCGGGGACATTCTACTGAATGACAGAAGCACCGTCATCCATGATACGATGCTGGATTTTCTCAGCAATAAGCGGCTGAAAGCCGATCCGGGCGCATACGGTGCCTACTGCAATGACGGCTTTGAAATTCTGGAGCTGATTGCGGAACGCGTCAGCGGGCAGGACTTCACCTCGTATCTGAACACGCAGATCTGCAAGCCGCTCGGACTCCGGCAAACCGGCACGCCGACCGATGCCTTTCAGACAACGGAGCAGGTGCGCACCTACCTGAATAAAACCGAATATGCGCCGGATTACTGCATGTCCTACGGCGGCGGCGGTGTTCTTTCCACTGCACCGGAGCTCTGCACATTCGGCACGGCCTTTTTCACCGGTGAAAACGTGCTGCTCTCCGAGAAAGCAAAGGACGCCATGCGCACATGCAGCGCGGACGATCCCTACGAGGACGGCTTCGGGCTCGGATGGGATTCGGTCGGAGAAACGGAATACGGCGCAGCAGGCGTACAGGTCGTCAGCAAGGGCGGAGATCTGTCCCTCCAGCATGCAGAGCTGCTTGTCGCACCGGATCAGCAGATCAGCGTCGCGGTGCTGTCATCGGGCGGCTCCAGCAGCAGCGATGCCGCACTTGCAAGAGCACTCATGGACATTGCGCTGGAGGAACAGGGCATCCGCATTGACCGCAGTGTCCCCGAAAAGCCGCAGACCGCCGATACCGTTCCGGAGCATCTTCTGCAATACGAGGGTTTGTATGCAGACAGCAGCATGATCTGGCAGCTGACGTTCCCGGAGCAGAAATATGCGAAGTTCACCTGCCTGACCGATCCCGAAGCAGAGGACGTTCTGATGCTCCCGACGGTGCAGAGCACACTGGTTCGCGTCAACGGCCGCCCTGACAAGGGACATTATGCCATAACGGATCATCGAGAGCTGTTCCGGTTCCGGGAAAAAAGCGGCAGCATTTACCTCACCTGCGAGTCTTACTGCGGCGACGCAGGCACCGGCTTTACACACAGCACGGAACGCTATTTCATGCAGAAAACAGAGCCGTGTTCTGTCAGCGCGGAGGCACAGAAGGCATGGGACGCACGAAACGGAAAACGGTATTACCTTTTCAACGCGTCTGCTTCGGACTCCGCGTGGTCAGAGAACTGCATCCTGCGTGTCATACTGCCGGAGGGCGTCAGCGGCTATGTCGGTTCCTGGCAGATCAAAGACAAAAACCGCGCAGAAGCGGTCATTCATATCCCCTCCTCTGCCAGCCGCGATCTGACCGATCTGGAAATCCGGACGGAAAACGGCAGCGAGCTGCTCTGCATGACAGACATGGGAACCGTCTACCTATCCGAGGATGCAATCAAGGATCTGCCCGCCGACTGCACCGAAGTGCAGTTGACAACCGGTGCTGCTTCATGGTATAATACCGGCAGCGGGAACAGCCGCTCCGTCACGCTGGATATTCCGCCGCGCGCTGCGGTGTATGTCTGCGACAAACGCGGCCGGCTGACCTATTCAAGCTATATGAAGGAAGGCGGACGCACGGTTCCGCTCCCGCCGGACGGCAAAATCGTATTTGTCGGGGAAACGGGAACGGCCGTCGGCGTGAAACAGGAGTAAGAGGGTGCGTTATGAAATATCAGTGTCTGGTGATTGACGATGATGTGACCATCGCAGAAAACACCGCCGAATATTTCAATATCTTTGATATCCGGACAGCGTATGTCACGGGCTATGCGGAGGCAGAGGCATTTTTGCAGACGCATCAGGTTTCGCTGCTGCTGCTGGATATTAACCTCGGGGAACGAACCGGCTTTGAGCTGTGCAAGCAGATCCGCAGGCAATTCGACATGCCGATCCTGTTCATCAGCGCCCGCACCAGCGACGACGACGTTTTGACGGCGCTGCACATCGGCGGCGACGACTATATCCAGAAGCCCTTTTCGCTGAGCATTCTGCTGGCGAAGGTCAGGGCCATCCTGAACCGATATGAAAAAGCAGCGGAAGCAGCAGAAGCTGTTTCCGCCGCAGCCGGTTCCGAATCGCCCGTGCCGGAGCAGATTCCGATCCGGGAGGGCGTCCTGCTCGATACCGGTCTGCATCAGATCCTCCGCGGCGGCGAGGCCGTCAGCCTGAAAGCCATGGAATACCGGATGCTGCTCTATCTGCTGACACACCGCGGCAGAGTCGTGACAAAGGACGAGTTTTTGCAGAATGTCTGGGAGGATACTTTCATCGGAGAGGGAACGCTGCCGGTTCATATCCGGCATCTGCGGGAAAAAATCGAGAAGAATCCCGGCGAACCGGAGCTGATCAGAACAGTCTGGGGCGTCGGCTATATTCTGGGAGAATGAGGCGCATTCATGAAGCATTATCTGCGGTTTCTCGCAGCAGCAGCGGCAGCGGCGGCAGTCTGCATTCTGCTGCTGTTTGCAGCCGGGAAAACATTCCGGACAAAGAGCAGAGATCCCGTTCAGCTCAATGATATTGTACAGACGGTCAGAGAGCATCTTGCGCAGCCGGAATCACTGGATACGCTTTCGTTTGATACGGAGCTGCTGGTGTTCCGGCAGGACGGTTCCCTGCTTTACGCATCAGCGCAGGCGCCCGGCGACATCAGAACCGCCAATGACGCACTGCGCTGCGGCTGCCTCTGCATGGCAATGACGGAGAACGGACGCTTTCTCGGGACAGTCGCGCTGCCCGATCCGGTCACGGACGGATACAAGCGCCTGCACAGGCGGCTGATTCTGACCGGCACCGCCATTCTGCTGACGGTACTGATGCTGCTCGCGGTCTGCGGGCTGTATATCCGCAGACGGATTGTGCTGCCGTTCCGGCGGATGCAGGCGTTTGCCGGAAGAATCGCGCAGGGGCAGCTCGACGATCCGCTGCTGACGGAGCAGAGCGGTCTGTTCGGAAGCTTTTCGGAGAGCTTTGATATGATGCGCGAGGAGCTTGCGGCCGCACACCGCAGAGAAGAAGCGCTGCGTATGCGTGAGAAGGAGCTTGCCGCATCTCTCAGCCATGACATCAAAACACCGGTCACCGGCATCAAGCTGATCTGCGAGCTGCTCACCGTACAGACGGAGGATCCCTATACACGCGGAAAAATCGAGCAGATCAACCAGAAGGCGGAGCAGATTCATCTGCTTGCAGACGACCTGCTGACCGCCGCGCTCGACGAGCTCGGGGAAATGCAGCTGCAATGCACGGACGAGCCGTCTGCTGCGCTGCAAACGCTGCTTGCGGAACATGACAGCCGCGGGCTGATCCGGGCAGCGGACGCACCGGAATGTATGGTTCGCATTGACAAAAGCCGCTTTTCCCAGGTGCTGGCAAACATCATCAGCAATTCGTATAAGTACGCAGGTACGCCGATTGAGATCCGGTACGAATTCTGCGGGCGGTTTCTCCGCATGGACATTGCCGATTCCGGCGGCGGCATCCCGGAGGACGAGCTTGACCTGATTACGACAAAGTATTACAGAGGCAAAGCGAATTCCGGCGGCAAGGACGGCACCGGACTCGGGCTGTATATTTCCAGTGAACTGATGAAGCGGATGCACGGGGAGCTGCTCTGCGAAAACCGTGCAGGCGGCCTGACCGTCACCCTGATGCTGCCGCTGTCATAAAAAAGGTATCTCCGACGGATTTATAATGGTGCAGCGTACCGTTTATAAATTCATCGGAGATACCTCTTTCCTGACACTCAATCCGCACTGCGGAAAACAGATACGAAAAAAATTTTTTGATTCCTTGTAACGAAATCCGGCCTGCGTTGTCTTATAGGCAGAAAGGGGGAAACCTCATGGATGTTGAAGCGCTTTACAACCAATATTTTCACACCGTATTTCTGTATCTTTGCTCGATCTCGCGGGACGAATCGCTCGCGGAGGAGCTGACGCAGGAAACATTTTTCAAAGCGATCAAAGCCTCGGACAAATTCCGCGGAGATTGCGATGTGCGCGTATGGCTCTGCCAGATCGCAAAGAATCTCTATCTGACACACTGCAAGCGGCAGAACCGCTTTACAGGTGAGGAGATTCCCGAAACGCATGCAGAATCCGGCGTTTCCGTTGAAGAACGTATGGAAAACGCGGAGCAGGCCATGCAGATTCACCGCATTCTTCACAGGATGAAGGATCCGCAGAAAGAAGTCTTTTCGCTGCGGGTATTCGGGGAACTTTCATTCCGGCAGATCGGCGATCTGTTCGGAAAAACCGAAAGCTGGGCGCGTGTGACCTTTCACCGCGCAAAACTGATGATTATTGAAGCATTAGAGGAGGAATCAAAATGAGCAAAAAGAATTGTGAACTGATCCGTGATCTGCTGCCGCTCTATGTTGACGGCGTTTGCAGCGAACTCTCGAAACAGACGGTCAGCGAGCATCTTGCCGCATGTAAGGAATGCGCTGCGGAGCTTGAAAAAATGAACCGTAAATTTTCCGTTGAGGCGGACAAGGATATTTCCGTGATCCGGAAGATCAAAAAGCGGATGCGCCTTGCAAAGGTCACCGGTATAGCGACGGCGGTCATTCTGGCGGCGGCGGGACTGTTCGCAGGATTTATGTGGGCGGTCACGGACTGCACGATGGATTACGAGAAATATCATCTCGCGGAGAATGTTTATGTCGAAGAGGATTCTGACGGCAGACTCTGGTTCTGCATGAAACAAAATGCGGCATCGCTGTCCGCCGTTGCGTGGCCGACGGTCAGTGATACAGACGGCAATCACATGGGCGTTTCAGGGCAGAATTTTGATAAGGAGAAAAAGTCGGGCTACGGCATCACGCTCAAAATGTTCCGCATTTCCAAGCTGGTGCCGTGGGATGTGGACGGAAAAGAGCTGCGCTTTGAGGTTCGGAGCGATCTGGATTATGTGTTCTACTACGATGATGTGACCGATACGGAATATGTGCTCTGGGGCGAGAAGCCTTCCGCATAACAGAGCAACCGTATTGCCGGCGGATGGAAAGCAGGGATTCACACTGCATCATGGCATTGAGCAGCACCCCATGATAACATGATCAACATGCAAAAGCGGATACAGCACACGCTGTATCCGCTTCATGCTTATATCCATTTGCCTGCTTATCACTTTGCTGCATAGCTGCGAAACCGCGCACGGATCCATTCCTCAATATCGGTGCTTCTCATCGCGGGCTCCGCAAGCCAGTTCGTATAAAATGCGAGGATATACGCTGCATCCGTCACGGTGATCTCCGGTTCGCCGTCAATCTCCGCAAGCTGCCGCTGTTCCGCATCGAGTACATGCTCCTTTCCAGCAACCCCGTAATACACATACTCTTTCAGCGCAAGCTGCGCATCATCGACAGCAACATCTCCGTCCCGGTTGACATCGCCCTTTCTGTACTTCGTTTTTGCCGCTGCCGGTACGGTCAATGCGCCGCAGAACAGTACGGCCGCGGTCAATGCTGCAAACATTTGTTTCCTCATCAGAACACCTCCCTGTTTTCATCGTAGATGATACGGATTCCGGTATGCATTCCGGTGCCCCCCTACATTTCTATTATAATCATTTTGCGGAAATATGTCAACCGTTTTTATTATTTCTTCGCCCTGCTCCCCATAAAAAACCGTCTTGACAAATCCATGGCAAGGGAGTATAATAAAAATAATCACGCGGCGACCCCGATGCAGACAATTCTCGCATTGACCCATAGCAGCCGCAGCTGCCTTGTCTGCACATACAGACGGGGCTTTTTTTCTGCCGCGCAAAAAGGAGGATTGTTTTCATGAAGCTCACCTATGACATTGCGGACAAGCCGCGCGGCATCAAGCTGATCGCATTCGCACTCCAGCAGATGCTTGCAATTCTTGCCGCAACCATCGCCGTTCCGATGATCATCGGCCACGGCCTGACCCCGGCAGCAGCGATGTTCGGCGCCGGCATCGGCACGATCGTCTACCTGCTGTTCACGCAGTTCAAAAGCCCGGTGTTCCTCGGCTCATCCTTTGCGTTCCTCGGATCCATGTCGGCAGCCTTTGCCGGTGCGGTATCCATGGAGCTCGGAATGCTCGGCCTGATCGTCGGCGCCGCACTCGCGGGCATGGTCTATGTGGCGATTGCAGTCGTCATCAGCAATGTCGGCGTCGGCTGGCTCAACAAGCTGATGCCCCCGGTTGTCATCGGCCCGACGGTTGCGATCATCGGTCTGTCCCTCGCGGGCAACGCGGTCAGCGACCTGCAAAAGGGCGACGTCAGCATTCTAACAGCTGACGGCAGCAGCATCATGGCAGCATCCCCCTGGGCGGCGATCATCTGCGGACTGATCACGCTGGCGACTGTCATGCTCTGCTCGACCTACGGCAAAAAAATGGGGAAACTGATTCCGTTTATCATCGGAATTCTCGTCGGCTATGTCTGCGCTGCCATCCTGACGGCAATCGGCACCGCCATGCAGATCAATGAACTCAAGCTGATTGATTTCAGTGTCTTTTCGCAGTATATGATGCCGGACGGCACCGTTTCTCTGCGCACCTTCCTCAGCGTTCCGGATCTGACCTTTCTCAGAGCATTCAGCACAACCGATGCATTCACCGGCACATACTTTGCAACACTGGCTGTGGCTTATGTTCCGGTCGCATTCGTCGTCTTTGCGGAGCATGTCGCTGACCACAAGAACCTCTCCTCGATCATCGGCAGAGATCTGCTGGAAACGCCCGGCCTGACCAGAACGCTGCTCGGCGACGGCATCGGCTCCATGGCGGGTGCATTCTTCGGCGGCTGCCCGAACACGACCTACGGCGAATCCATCGCCTGCGTCGCCATCACCGGCAACGCCAGCTCCCTGACCATTCTGGTCGCAGCGTTCGGATGCATCCTGTTCTCGTTCATCACGCCGCTGGTCGCGTTTGTCGATTCGATCCCGTCCTGCGTCATGGGCGGCGTCTGCATCGCGCTTTACGGCTTCATTGCAGTATCCGGTCTGAAAATGCTCCAGAAGGTCAACCTGGACAAAAACCGCAATCTGTTTGTCGCGTCTGTGATTCTGATTGCCGGTATCGGCGGACTGAGCCTGCATTTCGGTGAAATCACGATTACGGAAATCGCAGCTGCACTGATTCTCGGAATCCTGACGAACGTCATGCTCTCCGGCGAAAAGGACAAAGCGCCTGCACCGGCTGCGGAGATTCCGGAAAAGAAAAAGAACGCTCCGGTACAGAATACAGATGCACCGCAGCAGCCTGCAAAGCAGTATCCGAAGCCGCATCAGAACCGCAAAAAAGGCGGAAAGGGCAAGAAAAAGCATAAATAATCCGCAGATATGAAACGTCTGCCAGCCAACTGAAAGGAAGTAAAGACTATGGCAAAAACAGTGATTCTGGATCACCCGCTGATCCAGCACAAGATCACGCTGCTGCGTGACGAAAAGACCGGCACGCGGGATTTCCGCATTCTGGTAGAGGAAATCGCAATGCTCATGGGCTATGAGGCCATGCGCGATCTCCCGACTGAGCTGGTGGAGGTCAAAACACCGATTGCGACGGCAATGGAGCCGATGCTCGCGGGCAAGAAGCTCGCGGTTGTGCCGATCCTGCGCGCAGGCCTCGGCATGGTGGACGGCATCCTCGCGCTGGTTCCGTCGGCCAAGGTCGGACACATCGGTCTGTACCGCGACGAGGTCACGCATGAGCCGCATGAGTATTTCTGCAAGCTGCCGGGCGGGATTGACGAGCGCCTTGTGATCCTGCCGGATCCGATGCTTGCGACCGGTGGTTCCGCGATCCAGGCGGTTGACTTTATCAAGGCAAAGGGATGTACAAACATCAAGTTCATGTGCATTATCGCCGCACCGGAAGGCCTGAAGGCCTTGCAGGAGGCGCATCCGGATATTGACATTTACTGCGGCTGCGTGGACAGCCACCTCAATGAAAATGCGTATATCGTTCCCGGCCTCGGCGACGCCGGCGACCGCATCTTCGGAACGAAGTAAGCAGCGGGATCTCCGATGGATTTCAAATGGGCTCCGCCCAAACCCGCCAAAGGGACACTGTCCCTTTGGAATCCCGCAATAAGAAAATAGATGTAAATACATTATTTTCATTATAACTGGTTCCTTAAGGGCTAATAGCCCTTAAGCGGGGCTTGGGGCAGCACTCCATTCTGAATCCATCGGAAATACCTTTTTGACAGACAAAGCGGGCGCCGACTTTTTCAGTCAGCGCCCGTTTCATACTCTGATAGAATTGCCGTGGTGATTGGCGGGAGTGCCGCATCAGTCCGGGAGAATCTCCACGGTTTTCATGATCTGCGGCTGAACCGGCTTATCGGCGTAATTTGTCTGCACGCCCGCGATTTCATCGACCACGTCCAGTCCCTCGACGATCTCACCGAATGCAGCGTAATTGCCGTCCAGATACGGCGCATCTGCGTGCATAATGAAGAACTGCGAGCCTGCGCTGTTCGGATCCTGTGCGCGCGCCATAGAGAGCACGCCGCGGGTATGCTTGAGCGGATTCGGCACGCCGTTTGCAAGGAACTCGCCCTTGATATGCCAGCCCGGGCCGCCCATGCCGGTGCCGTCCGGGCAGCCGCCCTGAATCATAAACCCGGAGATGACTCTGTGAAAGCAGAGGCCGTTGTAAAAGCCCTCTTTCACGAGCTTTTCAAAGTTCTCGCAGGAGATGGGGGCGCAGTCCGGACGCAGCCGGAACTTCATCTGTTTGCCGTTTTCCATGGTAATAACGATCATAGCTCTATCCTTTCTCACGCAGACTTTCGTCTGATCTTGCGGTTCTTAATTCAGCTCAATGCCCTGCACGTCGTCGATGGTCAGCGTTTCCAACTGACCGTTCGTCGGAGATTCGATTGCGGCAAGGCGGTTCGCCTGATTCGTGATCGCGCGCTCGTAGAAGTTGCGGATATCACGCGCATTTGCGAAGGTCTTGAGGTTCTGGCCGCAGCGCTCGATGAAGAATTCCAGCACGGCCTTTTCCGCCTCTTCGGTCACCTTCATACCGGATTTCGTGCAGATGCTCTTGAAAATATCGAGCAGCTCATCCGGCATATAGTCCTCAAATGTGATAATCTTGTTGAAACGGGAGCGCAGTCCCGGGTTGCTGTCCAGAAACTCCATCATCAGGTCGGAATAGCCCGCCACAATGACAATCAGGTCGTCGCGGTTATCCTCCATCGCTTTCAGCAGCGTGTTGACAGCCTCCTGACCGAAATCGCCCTTGCCGGTGTTCGCAGTCAGCGCGTAGGCCTCGTCGATGAACAGCACGCCGCCCATCGCCTGATCAATGACCTCCTTGGTCTTGATCGCGGTCTGTCCGACATAACCGGAAACCAGTCCGGAACGGTCAACCTCGACCAGCTGCCCCTTGCTCAGAACGCCGAGGCACTTGTAGATGCCCGCAAGAATGCGCGCAACGGTCGTTTTGCCGGTGCCCGGATTGCCGAGAAACGCCATGTGCAGCGTCATCGCGGCCTGCGGCATGCCTCTGTCCTCACGCATCTTACGCACGCGGATCAGGTTGATCAGGCTGCTCAGATCCTGCTTGACCGCCTGCAGGCCAGTCAGATCCTCGAGCTTCTGGAGCTGCTCCTCGAGCGTGAGCTCCTTCTCCTCCTGCTTCTGCTGCGGCTGCTGCTGGTTCGGCTGCTGATTCTGCTGCTGGAACGGGTTGACCGGTCTGCCGCCGTTCTGCGGGTTGTTATTCTGCGGCACGTTATTCTGCGGCACATTGCCGATCGGGCCGTTGTTCACAAAATTCGGGTTCTGCGGCTGATTGAACGACGGAACGGGGTTGCCCCACGGCGAATTGCCGCCGCCGGTCGGGAAGATCGGGCGCTTGGCCATCTCCTCGCGGCGCTTCTGCTCGCGGATCATATTCTCCCAGTTGGTGATGTACTCCATGCGGAAATTGCGCAGCGCAAGAATCAGCGCGCTCAGGTCGCGCATGATAAAGCGGTCTGCGACGCCGCTTTCAATGGTCATGAAGTCCAGTCCGGCCTGGTTCACAAACTCGATGAACGCAAGGCTCATCGGGCCGACCGGAGAGGTTTCCAGATCCATTTTCAGGAACGGCATCATCATGGTGATCATGCTGTCCTTTAAGCTGTACTTCGTGATTTTGCTGCTGACATTGAAGCGGTCAATCTGATCCGCCGACATGGAATACCCGAGCGCATCGTTCAGATAGGCGATTTCCGCCATCGAAATATTGCCGTTGCTGCTGCTCAGATACACATAAAACTTGAGCATCGTAAAGCGCAGATAATCCTGCATGGATTTGCCCTGCACCCCGACGTGATACCCCTTTTCCTCGCAGCGCGCGCAGTTGTCATAGACCTGTGCAAGCTGCTTTGCAACTGTATCCTGCATGATCTGTTCCTCCCTGTGGTAGTGTCTGCGGATTACGCCTTTTTGACCTTGTGGAACACCTTTTTGCCCTTTTTGACAATCAGATCCGTATCAACTGCAAACTGCGTCTTCGGATCGGTGATCTTTTCGTCGTTGACGGTAACGCCGCCCTGCTGCACCAGTCTGCGTGCCTCAGAAATGGACGGGCAGAGCTTCGTCTTGACGAGCAGCGGCAGAATACCGATCAGGCCGTCGGTCAGATCGTCAGCAGTCAGCTCCGTGGTCGGCATATCATCGCTGATTCCGCCGCCTGCGAAGATCGCGCGTGCAGCCTCACGCTGCTTTTCCGCCTCCTCCTTGCCGTGGACAAGGGCGGTCAGCTCGTAGGCGAGGATTTCCTTTGCGTTGTTGTAGGCCGCGCCGGAATCCATATGCTGCTCCATCTCCTCGATCTGCTCAATCGGCAGGAAGGTCAGCATTTTCAGGCACTTGATGACGTCCGCGTCACCGACATTTCTCCAGTACTGGAAGAAATCATACGGCTTGGTCTTTTCCGCGTCAAGCCACACGGCGCCCTTTTCGGTCTTGCCCATCTTCTTGCCCTCGGAGTTGAGCAGCAGCGTAATGGTCATTGCGTAGGCATCCTTGCCGAGCTTCTTGCGGATCAGCTCCGTACCGCCGAGCATATTCGCCCACTGGTCATCGCCGCCGAACTGCATATTGCAGCCGTAATCCTGATAGAGCTTGTAGAAATCGTAGCTCTGCATAATCATGTAGTTGAACTCAAGGAAGGTCAGACCGCGCTCCCAGCGCTGCTTATAGCACTCAAACGAAAGCATTTTGTTGACCGAGAAGCAGGCACCGACTTCGCGCAGCACGTCCACATAGTTCAGGCTGAGCAGCCA
>JAEEGL012751450.1_pt1 | contig 19385 bp, 18 predicted proteins | sample 9134231 | NCBI WGS metagenome assembly JAEEGL01 (sample SAMN16246548, study PRJNA631951) | gut metagenome | biome: gut microbiome; feature: rumen; material: fiber-attached | host: Bos | place: Iran: Karaj | collected 2018-10
CATCCAGGATTGTTTGCTGGAGGCTCGCATGGTTAAGGCGCACAAACGTCATGGGAAATGGTCTGTGTGCAATCTGCTCAAGCGGCAGGCCGAGCTTTTTTCACAGCTGAACACGAAGCCGGTTGTAGATATGGCATAACATACCTAAAAATTGAAGTTACTGTGATTAGTTGGAGCTGGTTTAATTTTATGCATATGGACAAATCGATTGGTTATTTCTATAATATAATAGCGTCTGGTATAATTATCCGGCGCATATGATTCCCGGCTTTGACTTTAAGCTGGGCATTGTGGCATAGAGGCGGAGGGGTTGTTTCTTGAAAATTGAGGAGGCGTTTGCCGCATACTGGGCTCAGTTGAAGGAACGGCATATTTTCACGCCGTCAGCGCTTTTTTCAGCGGTGGAGCCGGCGTTTGCCGAAAACGGTTTTCGGATGGCGGGGGAGATACGGAGCATTTTGTTAATTCGTCTGGACGCGATCGGCGATATGGTCATGACCAGCGGCTTTATTCGTGAATTGCGAAGGAATTATCCGCTGGCCCGGATTGACATGGTAGTGAACCCTCTGGTAGAGCAGATGGTGGAGCTTTGTCCTCATGTGGACGAGATATACACTTTTGACCGGAAAATTTTCCAGCAGGATTTGGCGTCTTGTCTTGATCAAATGCTGGCGCTTTGTCAGAATGAACTCTGGGAAAAGCGATACGATTTGGCTATCTGCCCTCAGTGGGGCGATGAGAAACGAGATCTCCTGCTTTTAGCCTATATGAGTGGCGCCCGGGAACGGGTATGCTACCGGCAGGCGATTGGCCTGGTGTATTATCCGAAAGCGAATATCGGTCCGGAAGCGGAGGATTTCCAGCGATCGTTGCGTTTCCGTGCCGGCATGACGCCGCCGGAACTCATTCATGAAGTGCCCCGGGTTATGTATTTATTGAAATTGTTAGGGCTTTCGGTGGAGGACGATCGGCTGGAAGTCTGGTTCAGCGAAAAAGACCGGGCGAGGGCACGGCGATGGCTGGCGTCACATCAAGGGGAACTATTGGTGACGTTGGGAATTGGCGCGGGAAGCGGCGAGCGGAAATACCCGGTAGAGAAATACCGGGTAGTGTTGGAGGAAATCGTCCGGCGCTATCCCCAAGCGGTGTTCGTTGTTCTGGGCGCGGCTTCGGAACGGGAGGATGCGGCTTATCTGGCGGCACATCTGCCTTCGGATAGGCTCTTGAATCTTACGGAACAGACGACGCTGCGGGAGTCAGCGGCAGTGGCGACGGAAACGGTACTCTATCTGGGGAACGATACCGGTCTCATGCACATGGCGGCGGCGGCAGGCAAACCGATCATTATGCCGCATATCGAGGCACTGGACCGGGTGATGAAGTGCCCGGGGCTGTATAGTGCTTTTGCCCGCTTTTCACCCTGGCGAACACCATCGATCATCCTGCGCCCGGAACACGCTCTGGGAGAGTGCGGGCGGCACCTCTACTATGGTGGTTGCCGGGAGAAAAAGGTGGCTCATTGTATTACCCAGATTGAACCAGCAGCCATCGTTCAAGCGTTTGACGCAATGTTGCGGAAGATCGGACTGGTTAGGGCTTGAGGCCTGCTATCGTGACGAGAAAATGCAGGGGGAAAAGGGATGCTTGAAGAAGCGGTTGCCGCCTATGCGGAGGAGTTACAGGCGTCGAAACGCCTTGTGTTGACGGATTTATTCGCGGCGGTTGAGCCGGCGTTTGCGGCGGATGGCTTTCGGGACGAGGGCCCCGTGCGGAGCATACTTCTGGTCCGTCTCGATGTGATCGGTGATTTGGTGATGACCAGTTCGCTGATCCGCGAGTTACGGCGCAATTATCCCCAGGCGCGATTCGATGTGGTAACGAGCCCTTTGGTGAAACCCATGCTGGAGGTCTGTCCGTACATCGATAAAGTTTATACGTTTGACCGGTTCTGTTTTTTGGGGCCGGGAAACTTGGTGCCGGGTTTTCTGAAGATGCTGGATCTTTGCCGGGGTTCGCTTTGGCTGCAGCATTACGACCTGGCGATTTGCCCGGAATGGAGCGGCAACAAGGCGGATGTCATGCTCCTCCTTTATTTGAGCGGCGCCCGGCGCCGGCTGGCCTTTGATCAAGTCATTTGGGTGAAAGTCTATATGCCGGGAGTTATCATATTGCCTCAAGATGAGGATTTCCAGCGGTCACTCCGAATCGAGGCGTGCCTGACGCCGCCGGATCTTGTACACGAGGCGCTCCGCCCGTTGCATTTTTTGACACTGTTGGGACTGAAGGCGGAAAGCAATGCTTTGGAGGTCTGGCTTTGCGAGCGGGATCGGGCCCGAGCCCGTCGCTGGCTTTTTCCTTACCGTGACGCTTTCCTGGTGACACTGGGGATCGGTGCCGGCAGCATGGAACGAAGGTATCCGGTGGAAGGATACCGGGTAGCAATGGAACGCATTATTGAGCGCTATCCGGCAACCCGGTTCGTCGTAGTGGGAGGCAAGGCTGAACAGGAGGAGGGGCAGTATCTGGCAAAAAATCTTCCTGCGGGACGTGTCATCGATCTCTCCTGCCGGACGACAATCCGTGAATCGGCGGCGGTGGTAGCGGAGACGGCGCTTTATCTGGGCAATGATACCGGCCTCATGCATATTGCAGCGGCTTTGAAACGCCCTGTAATTCTGGTCTGCCGGGAAGCGCAGGAATGGCAGCCCTGTTATCCGGGCGTAACAAGCGCCCTGGCAAGGTATTATCCGTGGCAGACGATGAACCTTGTCCTGCGTCCGCTCCGTCCTCTGGGCGATTGCGCGACGCTTGATTCCTATGGTGGCTGTGAAGCGGGAAAGCCTCATTGCATAGCGCAGATTCCCCCGGAGGCAATCGTCCGGGCGTTCGACGAGATGATGACCATGTTGCAGAATCCGACAAACACCGGACAGGCGTGAAATTGCGGAAATTTTTCGGCGGGGAGGCAATTTTCTTTGCCTTCCCGCCTTTTGCGTGATAAAATAGCACTATTGGTACTGCACTAAGAATAATCTTTGCGAGATAATCCTTGACAGAGATTAGAATGCGATTTCCAGAGAATTCCGAGGGGGACTACGAATGACAGAGCGAAAATCTTTCTATATCACGACGCCTATCTATTATCCGAGCGCCAAGCTCCATATTGGCCATGCTTATTGTACGACGATTGCCGACGCCGCGGCACGGTTCAAGCGTCTGGCGGGATACGACGTGTTTTTCCTGACGGGCAGCGACGAACACGGACAGAAGATTCAGCTCAAGGCGGCAGAGGAAAAGGTCACGCCGATCCAGTATGTGGATCGCATTGTCGCTGGGTTCCAGCAACTCTGGCAGCGGCTTGGCATCTCCAACGATGATTTTATCCGCACGACGGAGGAGCGCCATCAGAAGGTAGTGCAGGAAATATTCCGCCGCATCTATGCCAAAGGCGATATCTACAAGGGCGAGTACCGGGGGCTTTACTGCACGCCCTGCGAAAGTTACTGGACAGAGCGGCAACTCAAGGACGGCATGTGCCCGGACTGTGGCCGCCCGGTGCAGGAGGTAGCGGAAGAAGCGTATTTCTTTAAGCTGTCTAATTATGCCGACCGGCTTTTAGCGCATATCGAGGCGAATCCGGATTTCATCCAGCCGGTGTCCCGACGCAATGAGATGATCAATTTCATCAAACAGGGGCTGGATGACCTCTGCATTTCCCGGACCTCCTTTGATTGGGGCATTCCGGTTCCTGGGGATGAGAAGCACGTCATATACGTCTGGTTTGACGCGCTGACGAATTATCTGACGCCCATCGGCTTTCTGGACGATGCTACGAAGTTCGGCCGTTACTGGCCGGCGGACGTTCACCTTGTAGGTAAGGAGATTGTACGCTTCCATTCCATTATCTGGCCCTGTATCCTGATGGCGCTCGATTTGCCGTTGCCGAGGAAGGTGTACGGGCATGGCTGGCTGATCGTTGGCGGCGACAAGATGTCGAAATCCAAAGGCAATGTAGTCGATCCGAATCTCCTGATTGACGAGTTTGGCGCTGACGCAATCCGGTATTTTCTGCTTAGGGAGATTGTTCTGGGGCAGGACGGCAATTTTTCCCGGGACGCGCTGATAACCCGTATCAACGCCGATCTCGCCAACGATCTCGGGAATCTTTTGCACCGGACTTTGAATATGATTGGGAAGTTCCAGGCGGGCGTAGTCGAAGCGGCGGGACCGGCGACGGAGATCAGTGTGGCGCTTCGGACGGCGGCGCGGGAAACCGTAGCGGAATATGAGCGCGAGATGGAGGCGATGGAACTTTCGCCGGCCATAAAGCGAGTTTGGGCGTTCATCGGTCGGGCCAACAAGTACATTGACGAAACGGCACCCTGGGCGCTGGCAAAGGATCCGGCAAAGAAAGCGGAACTGGCAACGGTGCTCTATGACCTGGCGGAAAGCCTGCGCATCATCAGCGTCATGATTGCGCCCTTTATGCCCGCCACAGCGTCCCGTATCTGGAGCCAGTTGGGACAGAAGGGCAGCTTTGATGATGTCAGGCTTAACGACATAAAAGATTTTGGCGCCCTTTCGGCGGGTCAGACCATCGGCCGGGCGGAGCAGCTTTTCCCGCGCATCGAGATCGAGGAGGAAGCGGCGACAGCCAAGCCCGTCATGAAGGAAAAGCCGGCGAAAGAGACAAAGGCTGAGGTAAAAGGCTCAGCGGGCGGCGGCGAAGTCACTTTCGAGGATTTCAGCCGCATTCATCTTCGGGTGGTGAAAATACTCACAGCGGAACATGTGCCGGGAACGGACCGACTCCTGAAGCTCACAGTGGATCTCGGCGGCGAGCAGCGGGAGATTGTATCGGGAATCGCTCAGCATTATGAGCCGGAGACGCTGGTGGGAAAGACTGTCGTCATGGTGGTAAATCTGAAGCCGGCGAAAATTCGCGGCATTGTTTCCCACGGCATGATTTTAGCGGCCTCTCAGGGAGATGGCTTGCGACTTTTAGAAGTGGACATGCCGTTGGGCAGTCAGGTAAAGTAAAACGGGAAAAAGGAGCGAAGCGCCACCGGAGCGCGGGATCGCTCCTTTTTCCGTTGCAACGCTTTCCGTTTTGGATAGTAGCGGAACATATTTCGTGAAGGGGGTTGTTTGTCATGGAAACTATGGAAAAAGATACGGTGCTCATCGATACTCACGCCCATATCGCCGGCTGTGATTTCGATGAGGACCGGGATGAAGTGCTTGACAGGGCGCAGGCTGCCGGTATCCTGGCAGTCATCGACTTCGGCACCTGCATGGATATCTCGGAAAAGTCCGTGGCGCTGGCAAAAGCCAATTCCATGGTTTACGCCGGGGTCGGTATCCACCCGAGTGACGCTTTCCCGATGACAGCAGCAGACGACGACCGGCTTGTCCAGTGGACAAAAGAAGAAAAGGTCGTGGCCATCGGTGAGATCGGCCTTGACTATTACTGGGAAAAGGACAGTGAACGAAGGGCCCTGCAACGAAGCATCTTTATTCGTCAGCTTGACCTCGCTCGCCAACTGCATCTTCCGGTCTGTATCCATGACCGGGAAGCACACGGCGATTTAATGACAATCCTGAAGAAGGAGGCGCGAGAGAATTTCGGTGTCATTCACTGCTTCTCCGGCAGTCTGGAGATGGCCCGAGAGCTTTTGAAGCTCGGTTGGCATCTTGGTATCGACGGTCCAATTACCTATAAGAACGCCGCCAAAGCTCCGGAGATTGTCCGGGCAATCCCGGCGGAACGGCTCCTCCTGGAAACGGATTGCCCTTATCTTTCGCCAACGCCCTATCGTGGTAAACGGAACGAGCCGGCTTTCATACGAAAGACAGCGGAATACGCGGCGGAATTCAGGGGCGAATCACCGGAGGATTTATCACGTCAGACGACAGCTAACGCTCGTCGGCTTTATGGACTGCCAAAATAATGAAAAAATCAAAAAGTGGTGATGATATAGCGAAATCATCGCCACTTTTCTTTTCGTATCCCATTTTTCATTTAAAAATCAGAGTAAAGTGGGAGAATAACTCCGTTCTGATTTGACAGCCGTATTGGTCAAATGGTATAATACGGTTGTCCGATATCCGCTGTATGTGTTTTTGCATACGGCGTCTGTGCCGGAAAACGTTCTGGGATGATGCACGGTTGGCTAAGCCAGCCGATTCTGCCAGGGAACGCTGCCCGGCAGGAAACGCGGGGCTCTTGCCCGGCGGGCGGGAGCGGCAATCGCCCTGCACCGGCCGCCTGCGGTTTTCGTGTTTCCGATGTGAGGAGGAATTGGATGAGTCGATTCAAAAAATGGAATGAGGAGCTATGGGACGGCAAACTGCTGTTGTGCTTCCTGATTGTGATGGCGACCGCTCTGGCGGCTGGCTTTGCCAGCGTCAAGCGGGTGACTGTCATTGCTGACGGCAAGACGCAGGAGATCAAGACGGCCGCTGTCCGGGTTGATCGTATCCTGCACGAGGCGGGAATCCATCTCGACGATAAGGATGAATACCGCTTGTCTACCCCGGATGTCGTGGACCGGACAGAAATCCGTGTCTTCCGGGCCGTATTGGTGAATGTGGAAGCAGATGGCCGGACGAGGCAGATCAAGACTGCCAAGCAGACCGTGGGAGAACTCCTGATGGATTTGGGTTATTCCCAGGACGTGTACCAGACGGTGCCCGGGGCGAATACCCCCATTGTGAAAGACCTTCATATCCATCTGCGCAAGCATTCCGAGATTGCGGAGGAAGCCCGTCGGCAGGCTGAGTTGGAGCAGGCACGCCAGGTCCATGATTTCGTGGAGACTTCCCGTGGACGTGTGCGTTATACGGATGTGCTCTGGATGGAAGCCAGCGCCTATCTGCCGACAGATGGCGGCGGCGACTGCATTACCGCCAGCGGCCTGCCGGCCCGGCACGGCGTGGTAGCGGTGGATCCGGAGGTCATCCCGCTGGGGACGCGGCTTTTCATTCCCGGCTATGGCTTCGCCATTGCGGCCGATACCGGCGGCATGATCGAGGGCCATATGATCGATCTCTGCATGGAGGATTACGATTCCTGCATGGAGTTCGGTCGGCGCGATATTGATGTTTATGTTCTGGAAAGCTGAATGAGGATTTGTTGAGCGGCTGTTTGCCTGAAAGGGCAAATGGCCGTTTTTCTTATGGGAAATGCCTTGCTTCGGGATTTTTGGAAAGACTTCTTTCAGAATCTCGTGTGCTGTGCGCCACGATGTGATATAATAGGGACATCTATTGGTGCAAAGGGAGACCGACCGCTATGCATGAGATGGCGATTGCTGAGGGGATTTTGGACATCGCTCTCGATTACGCCCGAAAGAACGAAGCGAAGCGTATCATAAAGGCAGCGCTTCTCGTCGGGGAGATGGCCGGCGTGGAGAGCGAATCGTTGGCATTCTGCTGGTCGGCGCTTGTGAAGGGGACAATTGCTGAGGGCGCGTCTCTGGCCGTTACCCGGGTGCCGCTCCGCGGCCGTTGCGTTGCCTGCGGTCGGGAGCGATTAGTCGCGCGCTACAATTTCATCTGCCCGGACTGCGGTGGGACGCTGGAAATCATCTCCGGCCGCGAGCTCCGGGTGGATTATCTGGAGATGGAATAGATGGAAGTCAAGGTCATGCAGGATATCCTGGGACAGAATGACGCTGTAGCCGGAGCGCTCCGGCAGCAACTGGCGGCGGCGGGCGTCTATACCCTGAATCTTCTTGGCTCACCCGGCGCCGGAAAGACATCGCTCCTGGAACGGACGCTGGCGGTGTTGAGCGGGGAGATGCGGATAGCCGTCATCGAGGGAGACCTCTTCACGACGAAGGATGCCGACCGAATTGCGAAGACCGGCGTGTCGGTGGTGCAGATCAATACCAGTGGCGGCTGTCATCTTGACGCCCCAATGGTGGAGAAAGCACTGACGGACGAGAGATTGAAGATCCCGGGAATCGATCTCCTGATTATTGAAAATGTGGGGAATCTCGTCTGCCCGGCGGAGTTTGATGTGGGCGAGGACGAAAAGGCGGTAGTGCTTTCCGTCACCGAGGGAAACGATAAGCCGATGAAATATCCGTTGATTTTCAAGGAATCGGCTCTGACGGTCATCAATAAGGTCGATCTGGCGCCTTATACGGATTTTGATGTGGCGGCGGCACGGGAGGATATTCAGACCATCCATCCGGGCGCGCTAGTCCTGCCCCTTTCCTGCCGTACCGGGGAAGGCGTGGAGGATTGGTTCGCATGGCTGCGGGCCCGGGTCAAAGCGAAGCGGGAGGGAGCCGGCAAGGATGATTGACGAAAGCATGACGACACCGGTCACGGTCCTTGGTGTCGGCAATATCGTTCTGCGGGACGAAGGATTTGGCGTCCGTGTGGTCCAGCAGTTGGCGGCGGATTACGATGGCCCGGATGAGGTGCAGATCCTCGATGGCGGGACGCTGGGTATGGAACTTCTGCGATTTCTTGAGGGGACGGAGAAACTCCTGATCCTCGACGCGGTGAAGGGCGCTTCGCCCGGCAAGCTTTACCGTTTTTCCGGGGACGAAGTAAAGGGCCATTTCAAGGACAAGCTCTCCGCGCATGAGATTGGCATCAGCGATATTCTGACATTGTTCGAGCTCACGGAAAAGTCACTACCAGAGGTCATTGTACTGGGTGCTTCGCCGATGGAGCTGGAAGCGGGACTGGATCTTTCTCCCGTGCTTTCGGCACTGGTGCCGGAGGCAGAACGGATGGCGGTAGACGAACTCCGGCGATGGGGAATTGAGCTTACGAAAAAATCATAGAAATGTTGCTAAAATTCCCAACGGATTGCAGTATCGTTTTGTTACATAACAAGGGGGAGAATAGCGTGATCCTTGATTTTTCCACAATGGAGACGCAGGTCATTCCGCATTTCAAGGGCGGAGAAAAAGAGGTTGCTGCCCAGATGCACAACGACGATCTCTGCCGCATCCTGCGGATACGGCTTGCGCCGGGATCATCGGTGGGAGAGCATATCCATGAGGATAGTGCCGAGATCATCTTCGCTTTGGAAGGGGAAGCGGTGGTGCTTTATGACGGCCGGGAGGAGCGGCTGGCCGTAGGTCAGTGTCATTACTGCCCCAAGGGGCATACCCATACGTTGCGGAACGAAGGCCCGACGGATTTCGTCGCTTACGCCGTCGTCCCGCAGCAGTAAGGGGGCGGCGCGATGTGCCTGGCTGTCCCGGCAAAAGTCATTGAAATTCACGATGAGTTGGCGACCGTGGAGGTACGCGGCGTCCGGCGGCCTGCCAGCCTGATGCTCCTGCCCGAGGCGAAGGAAGGCGACTACGTACTGGTTCATGCCGGTTTCGCTATGCAGATCGTTACGCCGGAGGATGTAAGCGAAATGGAGGCGCTCTGGGCGGAGATGAACGGCGCTCCCCGCACCGTGGAGAGCCTGGAGAAACGGGATGGATAGAGGAGCGGCGACTGCGGATGAAAAGGCGCTGGTAAAGCGTCTGATTGAGGAAATTCACCGCCTGTTAGGAAAACGGGAACGGCCGGTCCGCTTCATGGAAGTCTGTGGCACCCATACCGTTTCGATATTCCGGGCCGGGTTGCGCCAGCTTTTGCCGGAGGCGGTGGAATTGGTTTCCGGGCCCGGCTGTCCGGTCTGCGTGACGCCGGCTTCGTACATCGACTATGCTTTGGCTTACGCTGAAGAGCCGGACACCATCCTCACGACTTTCGGCGATATGATGAAGGTCCCCGGCAGCGCTTCCAGCCTTGCCGCGGCACACGCGGTCGGCGCAGATATCCGTGTCGTCTATTCACCGCTGGACAGCCTTGCTGTCGCTACGGAAAACCCGGAAAAACGCGTGATTTTTCTCGCTGTCGGTTTTGAGACCACCGCTCCGGCGGAGGCGGCGACGGTCATCGCAGCAAAGCAACAAGGACTGGAGAACTTTTTCCTGCTTTCGGCACAGAAACTCGTTCCGCCTGCAATCAAAATGCTTTTGGATGATCCGGAAACCCAAGTGGACGGTTTCCTTCTTCCGGGGCATGTGGCGGTCGTCACCGGGACGTCGGCGTTTGAGTTTCTGCCCCGTGATTACGGGAGGCCCGGCGTCGTGGCGGGATTTGAGCCGCTGGAGCTATTGCGGGCTATCTACCGGCTGGCGCAAATGACGGCGGCGGGCGAGGCCCGAATTATCAATGAATACAACCGGGCTGTACGGTCTGACGGCAATCCGGCTGCCCGGAAAACAATGGATACAGTCTACGAGACGATTGACACAGAATGGCGCGGTTTAGGGAAGATTCCGGCCTCCGGTCTTGCCATGCGGACAGAGTGGAGCAGTTTCGATATTGCTGCGGTCAATCCACGGACGGTATCGGTGACGGCAAAGCCTACCGCCTGCCGCTGTGGTGAGGTCTTGCGGGGCCGGGTTTCGCCGCCGGATTGCCCGCTCTTTGGCCGGGCCTGCCAGCCGGAGCACGCCGTCGGCCCCTGCATGGTCTCGGTGGAAGGTGTCTGTGCAGCCTGGCATAAATACGGAGGGAGCCGGTTCCGTTATGGACAATAATACGATACAGTTGGCTCACGGTGCCGGAGGGAGCCGTGGCGCCGAACTCATGCGGGAGGTCATACTGCCTGTTCTTGATAATCCCGTCCTGCGTCAGATGCATGATGGGGCCGTCCTTTCTCCGCGGAGACCGGTCGCTTTCACGACCGATTCCTATGTGGTAGAGCCCCGCTTTTTTCCCGGCGGCAGCATCGGCCGGTTGGCGGTCTGCGGTACGGTGAACGATCTCGCCATGACCGGCGCGACGGCACGTTACCTTTCACTGGCGCTGATCCTGGAGGAAGGGTTTTCCATCGCGGAGCTACGCCGGGTACTGAAGGATGTGCGGGAAGCCGCGGAAGAGGCCGGCGTGGAAATCGTCACTGGCGATACGAAAGTCGTAGGGCGCGGCGCCGCGGACGGCATCTATATCAATACTGCCGGGATTGGCGAAATCATCGAAGGCGCAGCCATTTCACCGGTCAATATCCGGCCGGGTATGGATATCCTCGTTTCCGGTTTTCTCGGCGATCATGCCGCGACGTTGCTTGCGGCCCGTCACGGTATGGAGTTGCCGGAGACAATCCGAAGTGACGCCGCGCCGCTGGCCGGCCTGGTACGGGAAATGATTGCCGCCGCCCCGGGCATCGCCTGCCTGCGGGATCCCACCCGGGGCGGTGCCGCCGCGACGCTGAACGAATTGGCTGGTCAGGCACGAGTCGGCATTCTCATTGATGAGGAGTTCTTGCCCGTGCGGCCTGAGGTGGCCGGCGTTTGTGATTTGCTGGGGCTGGATCCCCTTACCCTGGCCAATGAAGGCAAGCTAATTGCTGTTGTTGATCCAGCAGCTACGGAATCTGTCCTGAGTGCCATGCGGGCCAATCCTTTGGGGAAAGAGGCCTGTTGCATCGGCCGGACGACCGCCGGAGAGCCGGGCGAGGTGACGCTGCGTACCGCATTCGGCGGCATCCGCATCGTGGAAATGCCACCAGGCGAGCTGGTGCCGAGGATTTGCTGATATGAGAAGCTGTATTTTAGGCGGGGAGTTGAAGATTCATGACCATATCCAGAGAAAAAGAAATACAGGAAGTCGTCAGCGAGATTTTAGTCGATTACCAGCAAGACCGGCCGATTGATCAGCTGGACGTATCGACACAGGTCGATGAGAAGGCGGTGATCAAGGTTCTGCAAAAACTCCTGCGCATCCTGTTTCCGGGATATTACCGCCGGAAATTCTACAGCCCGCGGGACAGCGTACTTGATCTTGCTTCATATTTGGAAGAAATTGAGTTTATCCTGAGCCGTCAGATTGCAGGTGTGCTGCGGGGAATGCCGGATCATGCCGAGACAGAGGAGCCGCAGATTCAGAGAGAGGCCCAGCGCCTCGTCTTTGCCTTCCTGCATCGCATCCCGCGTCTTCGCGAGTATATCGATACCGATCTGGAAGCGGCGTTTGACGGCGATCCGGCGGCCAAAAGCAAAGAAGAAATCGTTCTGGCCTATCCCGGGCTCCTGGCCATCACAATCTATCGCATCGCCCACGAGTTGTTCACGCTGCAGGTGCCGCTGATTCCCCGGATGATGACGGAATATGCGCATGGCCGTACCGGAGTTGATATCCATCCCGGTGCGGTGATCGGAAAGTATTTCTTCATTGACCATGCCACCGGCGTTGTGGTGGGCGAGACTTCTATCATCGGCGAGCACGTCAAGCTCTATCAGGGCGTCACGATTGGCGCGCTTTCCACTCGTGGTGGTCAGCGACTCAAGGGAACGAAACGTCACCCGACGATAGAGGACAACGTGACCATCTATTCCGGCGCCTCCATCCTCGGCGGCGATACCGTCATCGGCCATGACTGCGTCATTGGCGGCAACTCTTTCATCACGAAATCCATCAAACCGTGCACCCGCGTCAGCATCAAGAATCAGGAGCTCCAGATTGACGAGCAGGACGGTTGTTGCACAGAGGAGCACGAACTCGAGCAGGGTGCTTGGTTTTATACGATTTGAAGCCACGTTATAAAGCATGATGCATGAAAATCATTCAAAAAGGAGCGATTCATAGTGACGGATACGAACTGCGATCATGATTGCGGGTCCTGCGGGGTTGACTGTGCCGAGCGGCAGACACCGGAGAGTCTGCTTGCCAAGCCGCACGAACTTTCCGATATCAAGCACGTTGTGGCGGTAATGAGCGGCAAGGGCGGCGTGGGAAAATCCCTGGTAACTTCCCTGGCGGCGGTCCTGATGAACCGGGCTGGCTACCACACCGGTATCCTGGACGCCGATGTGACCGGCCCCTCTATTCCGAAGATGTTCGGAGTGTCCGGCGAAATCCGGGGAAGTGAATCCGGTGCGTATCCTTTGCCCAGTTCCGGCGGCGTCGAAATCATGTCCATCAATCTGATGTTGCCCAGCGATACCGATCCTGTTGTTTGGCGGGGGCCGGTGATTTCGGGTGTCGTCAGGCAGTTCTGGTCGGAAATCATCTGGCAGGATATGGATTACCTTTTCGTGGATATGCCACCGGGCACAGGCGATGTCCCGTTGACGGTTTTCCAGTCCCTTCCGGTGGACGGTATACTGGTGGTGACGTCGCCGCAGGATCTGGTGGCGATGATCGTCAAGAAGGCCGTGAACATGGCCAAGCTCTTGGACGTACCCATCCTGGGCCTGATTGAGAATATGTCCTTTTTCCAATGTTCCAATTGTGGCCGGGAGCATCTGATCTTCGGGAAGAGCCATCTGCCTTCGATTGCCGCTCAGTATGACCTGCCGGTGCTGGGGCGTATCCCTATCGATCCGGCGTTGGCGGCGGCTTCTGACGAGGGAACAATCGAAACGGTTGAAGGCCATTGGCTCGACGCGATGGTGAAGGTACTGGAGGCACTGGAAAAGAGGAAATAAGAAACGGATTGTAGGAGAAATATAATCCTTCTTTTTGAGACTTCCGGGAAAAAGAAAGCTCCCGGACGGAATCTCCGTCCGAGAGCTTGAAACAGCAAACTATTGTATGAAGGAATATCACTGAGCCGGATTGGCTTCTGCCATCAGCTTGGCGACCTTGTTGGCAAAATCCACCGGGTTTTCCGGCAGGATGCCCTCGATGAGCAGCGCCTGGGTATAGAGGAGATCGCAGTAGTCCTTGAAATCCTGTCCGTCCTTGCCGGCCTCGTGGAGTTTCGTGAGGCGCTGGAAAAGATCGTGATGGGGATTGAGTTCCAGGATGCGCTTCGCCTTGAACATATTGGGTCCGTCCATTTCGGCGAAGGTCTGCTCCATGGAGAGGCTCGGCCCCTGCTCGTCCGCGACAAGGCAGACAGCGCTGGTCTTGAGGCGGTTTGAGAGCTTGACTTCGGCGACCTTGTCGCCCAGTGTTTCCTTGATGTCTTTCAGCAAATCACCGCTTTCTTTGGCAACCTTTTCCGTCTCTTTCTTTTCCTGCTCCGACTCGGCGTCGCCCAGATCGAGATCGCCGCGGCTGATGGACTGGAAGTGCTTGCTGTCGTATTCGTGCAGGGACTCGATGGTGAACTCGTCCACCGTGTCGGTAAGATAAAGAACTTCTATGCCTTTCTCCCGCAGAAGCTCCATCTGAGGCAAAGCGTCGATGATAGCTTCGTCCTTGCCGGTGGCGTAATAAATCTTCTTCTGGCTCAGCGGCATACGCTCCACGTATTCCTTCAGGGAGACCAGCTTCTTCTCCTTTGAGGTCTTGAAGAGAATCAAATCCTTCAGCTTGTCCTTGGTGTCATTGCCACCGTAGATTGAGCCGTAAATGCCAATTTTCAAGGACTTTCCGAAAGCATCCCAGAATTTCTCGTAATGCTCGCGGTCATCCTTCATGGCCTTGGCCAGTGTCTTAAGGATGTTCTTTTCAAGATTCTTGCCGATGACCTTGAGCTCGCGGCTCTGCTGCAATAGTTCGCGGGAAATATTCAGCGAGAGATCCGGTGAGTCCACCAGGCCTTTGACGAAACGCAGATAGTCCGGCAGCAAGTCCTTGCACTTTTCCATGATGAAGACGTGGCGGGAATAGAGTTGGAGCCCCGGCTCGAAATCCTGATGGTAGAGGTTGAAAGGAGCGCTGCCCGGAATATACATGAGAGCCGTGTATTCCACGGTACCCTCGGCTTTGGTATGGAACACGTCCATCGGGTCTTCCCATTCGTGGAACTGGTTTTTGTAGAATTCATTGTATTCTTCGGACGTGATATCCTTTTTGTCCCTTGTCCAAAGCGGTTGCATGGAATTCAGCGTCTTGAGCTCGACCTTCTTTTCCGGCTTCGCTCCTTCGATGACCTTGCCGTCTTTGTCCCGGGGCAGTTCTTCCGTCTCGAAATTCATGCGGATCGGGTAGCGTACATAGTCGGAATACTTCTTGATCAGGCGCTGCAGGGTGTACTGGTCGCAGAAATCCGTGCCGGCCTCGCTGCCGTAAAATTCCTTGGCGAGATACAGCGTGATTGTCGTACCGCGGTTTTCCTTCTCGCCGGGTTCAATGGTGAACGTGCCGCTACCGTCGGATTCCCAGCGAACCGCCTCCGTTTCGCCGGCTTTGCGGCTCAGGATGACGACCTTTTCCGATACCATAAAAGCGGAGTAGAAGCCGACGCCGAACTGCCCGATCATATCCTTGTCACTGATGGCACCGCCGTCTTCTTTCGCTTCTTTCAATTTCTCCAGGAAAGCGCGGGTGCCGGACTTGGCGATGGTGCCGATGTTCTCGATGACTTCGTCCTTCGTCATGCCGATGCCGTTGTCGGAAATCGTCAGCGTGTGGGATTCCTTATCAGGCACCAGGAAAATCTCGAAGTCTTCGTCGCCTTCCAAAATAGCCCGGTCCGTCAGCGACTCGAAGTGCGCCTTGTCGATGGCGTCGGAGGCGTTGGAAATGAGCTCACGCAGGAAGATCTCCTGGTTCGTATAAATGGAATGGACCATGAGATCCAGAAGCTGCTTGGTTTCCGCTTGGAATTCATGAGTTTCTTTCGCCATGTAATACCTCTTCTTTCTGTTGTGTTCTTTTTTAGCACTCTCTTTCATAGAGTGCTAAAACTATAATACATCAAAAAGTCAAATCTGGCAAGAGGAAAGTGATGACCGTTAATATGCTGCCGATGGGAGAAAGCAATACTTTCCATTATGCAGACAAAGCGTTGGTCGTTTTCCTTCCCGCGGTTGGATTCAATCAACTGTTCTTGGGCAACTCAAGGGGACCAGGGATGATTTTTCCGGTTACGATAAGGGGGAGAAGCTTTGCATATTTCAGCCTGCTACATCGTGAAAAATGAAGCGGAAAACCTTTCCCAATCCTTGTCGACAATTCGGGATGTGGCGGATGACCTGGTGATTGTCGATACCGGTTCGACGGATGCCACCTGCCGCATTGCCGTTCAAGCCGGCGCCAGGGTGTTTCATTTCGATTGGCGCGACGATTTCGCCGCAGCGAGGAACTATGCTTTGAGGCAGGCAGTGAATGATTGGATCATTTTCCTTGATGCGGACGAGGGATTTATTCATTCCGGGATAGTCCGGGATAAAATAAACGCGATCGCGGCGGTTTCCCCGATGGTGGACGCGGTCATGGTAACAAGAATCAATTTGGATATGGCGCACGATGGGAGAGAACTCGGCAATGACCGGTGTATCAGGGTATTGCGGCGTTCCCCCGGAATACGCTATGAGGGACGGATCCATGAAAATATCGTTCGCATGGACGGAGCGCTTTGCTTGTTCCAGGATGACGGCGATCTGACGCTCTATCATACAGGATATTCTACCGACATCATTGTCCCCAAGGTCGAACGCAACCTCCGACTGCTTCAGCAGGACATGGCCGAGCATGGCGAAGGGCCGGGCCATTACCTCCATCTGGCCGATTGCTATTTTGGCCTGCGGGATTATAAGCAGGCAATGAAATATGCCATTCTGGCTTTGGATTCGCCGGTGCAGCCGGTGGCGTCCCGCGTAGAGCTTTTCCATACAGCGATTGAGTCCATGCGCCAGCTTGATTGGCCAATGGAGGAACAGCTCGCGCTGGCGGAAATGGCGATAAGGGAATATCCACAGCAGCCGGAGTTTTATGGGGAACGAGGGATGATCCTCTGTGGATTGGGTCGTCTTGATGAAGCGAAGGAATCTCTGCTCGAGGCGATTGACCGTTATGAGCATCCGCCCGCCCGCAGTACCGCAGAAACGTATTTCACGGAAGACGTGGCAGCGATTGTATACGCGCGGCTGGGGGAACTGGAAGCGTTGAAGGGAGAGACCGGAAAGGCGGACGGTTTCTTCTTGCGGGCGATGGAGGCCAATCCCGGGAACGAACGGGTAAGGGAAAAATACGAGCGATTCCGGAAGGAAAAGGATTGCAGGAAATCATGATGAGCACACTTCAAATCGCCGCCTGCTATATCGTGAAGAACGAAGCGGCCGTCCTGGCAAAGTCGATGGAAAGTATCCAGGGACAGGTGGATGAAATTGTCGTCGCCGACACCGGATCGACAGACGGCACGCAGGAAATAGCCCGTAGCTTTGGCGCACGGGTTATTTCCTGTGCCTGGCAGGAGCATTTCGCGTTGGCACGGAATTTCGCCCTCGACCAACTGGACGCGGATTGGGTGGTATTCCTGGACGCCGACGAATACTTCACGCCGGAAACAAGGGATAATATTCGCCAGGAAATCGAGGAGGCCAATCGGGAAGGAAAGAATCTGTTGCTCATCCAGTGGAAAAACTACGATACCGATACGGGACGCCATCTGGTTGACGTCTATACGCCTCGGATATTCCGTCTGCTGCCGTCGCTTCGCTATGAAGGGCGTATTCATGAGCAACTTCGTCAGGATGGCAGCGATGTCAAGGGCGTCAAGATAGTGCCGGAAAGCCGACTGACGCTGATTCATACAGGCTATTCCTCCCATCTGTCGCGGGAAAAGGCAGCCAGAAACCTGCGGCTTCTTCAGCAGGATCTGGCGGAAAGCCGGCAGCCTGAATCGCTTTATATGGCGATTGCTGAAGCCTATGATGGACTGGGGAATGACGAGGAAGCAATCCGTTACGCGAAAATGGATATCGATCGGGGCCGCCAGCCGTTGACGTATGCCAGCCGTTCCTACCGGTTGCTGTTGCAGAAATTGGCGAATAGGCCGGAATCATTCGCACAGCGGAAGGAAATCGCGGCCCGGGCGGTGAAGGATTTTCCCGAGTTGCCCGAGTTCCACGCCGAGTATGCCGAATGCCTGGCGCAGGCGCAAGAGTTCAGGGCGGCGGTTGATGAAGCCGTGAAAGCGGAACGAGCATTAAGGTCTTACCACAGTATCGAGCCGCTGCAGTTCGATGAAGAAAGTTTGCAATTCCTTGCCCAGCGACAAGCTGCGTGGGAAAAAAGGATGCGGCAGGAATGTGCCGGGGAGGGAAAACGGCAGAGCGAGGCACTCCCCATCGTCGGAAAACGGGAAGGAACAGACGAAATGACGCTGGAGGAAGCAAAGAGAGCGATTGCAGATGACGCCGGTAATGAAGCGGCACTCAACCGGTACTGTGAGCTTCGGAAAGAGAGTAACGCTGGGATATTGGCGACCGAGCTGGAGGTTTTGTGCGGTTCCGGAGAAAGGGAACTAGACTTTCTTCTCCATTGGGCGGAGCGGAATGGCTGGATATCATTGTATCTTCATTTTGCTGAACATTTGGAAGGACGTTTCGGAAGGAAAATGCCCCGTACTGAGCTGTATCGGCAAGCACAGCACGGCGACTGGCCCAAGGTGCGGGAAATGACAGTGGCGGGACTGGCCGCCTGCTTTTCGCGCCTGGTCATCAGCCTGTTATTGCTCGAGAAGGAAAAAACACCGGAGGCTCAGGCGCTCAGCCGGGAATGTCGGACACTTTTGCCGCCGGCGGCAGCGGCTGTCTGGGCGGCGTATGAAGGAGAGGATAGCGCGTATAACGAAGACGCTTTCAACGCGGTATTCCCGTTGGTCCTGCGTCATGGTGAAGAAGATCAGATTGCCCGGATGGCGGTATTGGCAGGTGGGCTTTCTACAGCAAGGCTCTATGAGGTGGGAAAGCAGACGATGGCGGGGGAGCATTGGAAAGCGGCTTTTGATGTTTTTAGCCAGATTCCGGCAGAGGCACCGGAGGTGACGGCAGAATTCTGGAAGAATACAGGAATTTGCCTTTACCATCTTCGGGAATGGGATAGCGCGACGGAGTGTTTTGACCGTTCGGCTGCCATGGGGAAGGAGACGCCGGAGATTGCTTCCTATCGCCAGTGGATGAAAGAAAAGGCAGTTGCCGGCATTGCATAACAGCCTTGGAAGGAAAAGCTTTTTCGGAGAGGAAGGAGCGGCGGGTGATGAAGATATCGGCCTGTGTCATAGTGAAGAACGAGGCCGGAAATATGAAGCGGTGGCTTGATTGTGTGCGACGGCTGGCGGAAGAAATCATCGTTGTTGATACCGGTTCGACGGACGGGACGATCGAAATGGCGCAAGAAGCCGGGGTGAAACTGTACCATTTCGAATGGATCAAGGATTTTGCGGCAGCCAAGAATTATGCCCTTGACCAGGCCACGGGAGAATGGATCGTGTTTCTGGACGCGGATGAGTATTTCCCCCCCGAGGACTGTCCGAAAGTTCTGGCGCTGATCCAACGCTATCATCCTGACCGCCGGGTGGGCGGTTTCCTGTGCCGCCGGCTTGATATCGATCAGGATTTGGGTAATCGGTACATTGACGATGTGACCGTACTGCGGGTGTTCCGGAACAGCCGCTTCCTGCGCTTTGAGGGCAAGATCCATGAAATATTGAAGAACACGGCCAAGCGGAAACCGCA
>JAEEGL014537614.1_pt1 | contig 19385 bp, 24 predicted proteins | sample 9134231 | NCBI WGS metagenome assembly JAEEGL01 (sample SAMN16246548, study PRJNA631951) | gut metagenome | biome: gut microbiome; feature: rumen; material: fiber-attached | host: Bos | place: Iran: Karaj | collected 2018-10
ATTAGTCCTATCTTGGTCAACTAATTTAGCATTAGGAATAATAGCTACTTTTTTATCTTTTAATACATTTATTATATCAGAATAACTATCCATATAGTCATTATATCTGGTATCAACACCATAAGATGTTAAATAAATGTTCATAATATCACCTCATATTTTCAATTGTTTAACCGTCAATACCAAATGATTTATTCGTTTGGATTAACTACTTTTTCCTATATTATTATACCATCGCCATCGTAAAGAAGAATCAAGTCTTCTCTATTTGAATTATTTATTAATTTTTCCTTTTTGTTTGCATGAGGAACTATTTCTCCGTCTATAATACCAAGCGCAGTAAAATCTGTCATATTAACAAAATTATCTTCATATGTTGCATTTAAACTAATTGTAGATCCAAGTATTTGACTACCTGCACTTGAACCAATATATATTTTACCTTTATTTATAAAATCTTTTATCACTTCACCAAAATTATATTTTCTAACCATATCAAGAAGATAAATAGTATTACCACCCATCATATAAATAATATCAAAATCATCTATATTAATATCATTACCTATTTTATATTCTGTAATATTTGATTCATCTATTCCTAAATCTAAAATAGTTTTATATTCTTTAATAACCCAATCTTTATTATTATCTTTTTCTCCATCAATAGCGGTTGTAATATATAAAACTTTTTTATTTTTTAATTCTTCTTTTGAAATAATTTCATAAAACTTATTTTTTAAATTATCATCTCTAAAGCCACAAGATGTTAATACAATATTATTCATATATTATTCCTCATTTCTTGATAGTTTAACCGTCAATACCAAATGATTTATTCGTTTGGATTAACGCATTTATTATTTTATTTTTTTATTATTTTCATAAGTAAATTCCTTGTCATAATCAAGTACTAAATATGGATTAGCTGTTCTATATTCCTTCATTTGATCTAACGTCATAAGAAATGATTCGTCAATTCTATCCATATGTAATATACCATTTAAATGGTCATATTCATGACAAAATATAGTTGATTCAAATCCCTCTATTATCTTACTATGTTTATTACCACTAATATCAAAATACTCTACATCTATTTTATAAGGTCTATCCACTACTCCAACCACATAATTACCATTAGAATATTTGCAACTGCCACAACCTTCTAAAAACTTAGTATGACCATACATTCTTTTGATTGTTGGATTTATATATAATATTTCTTCACTATAATTTTTATCATTATTCTTTGACATATCAGAAGAGGTGTTTCTTATAAATATGATTCTCTTTGGTATACCAATTTGAATTGGCGCTAAAGCATAACATTCACTATTTAAACAGTACGTTCTTAAATCCTCAATTTCTTTCTTATATTCATCAATATTAAAATCAACATCTGAAGAAACATGTCTAAGATATTTCTCATTGTTCTCAATCGTGATTCTCTTTAACACTTTATCACCTTTCTTTAAAAAATTAGAATTCTATTTAGTTTTGTTTACTTAAATTAAATTATTCAATAATTCTTCTGTAATATTCTCTACTTTATCTACTGTAACAACATCTAGATTGCTAGTATCTATTTTTTTAGTATTAACAAATATTGCTTTTAAACCATTTTTTTGTGCGCACTCAACATCTAAATATAGACTATCTCCTATCATAACACATTCCTCTGGTTTATATGAACCGCAAGCTTTTATGTATGCCTCATTATTAGGTTTAATTAATTCTTCACCATATACCTCAGTAAAGTATTTACCAATTCCCATATTATTTAATCTATTAATTTGAGAAATAGCAAAATAATTAGTGAGTAATACTAATTCATATTTTTTTGATAAAGTATCAATAATATTAATTAGTTTATCGTTTCTTTCTGGTATTGCGTCTTTTAAGTATTTAAAGAAAACATCTAAAAAATTATCAGGTATTATAGTATTCATACAATCTTCCATATGTTTTTTATAATCTTTATAATTATAATTATTGTATACTCCTTCATATGAAGATATTCCTTCAAAAAAATTATCTAAGTTTTCTTCTGAATATATATTTAATTCATCTAATGTTTTTATAACTGCTTCTTTAAAATTTACACCTACTATTAATGTATTATCAACATCAAATATTAATCGTTTTATCATGTTATCATTCCTTTTCAACTAGTAAATTCCTACTCTTATTTAGTTTTAGTTAATACCTTTTTAAGTGTTTTACTTACTTCTTTATATGGTATGTCTGTATTAGTAGTTGTTTCTAATTCTTCTAAATCATCTATACACATAGGTATATCATCACCTATTTCAAATCTTAATGGTTTTTTTAATACATATTTATTTCCATCTTCTGTATTAACAAGCAACGCTTGATAATTAATATATCGTGCATTTACATCTATATTAACACCATGTATAGTTGAATAACGCTTCTTAGATCTCATTTCTTTTATTTTAGGGTATATTATTACAACATGTCCATTAAACCATTTATGACTTGTATTTTTAAGCGTTTCAGTTTCTATTAAGTCATTCATTTTCTCAATTGATATACCATCATTTTCTTTTATAACTCTTTTAGCTATATAACTATCATTTAACTCGCTGTAATCTTCCATATAATTCACCTATTACAATTATACCATTAAAAATCACTAGTTTTCTAGTGATTTTATATATTTTTTTGTTTCTATTTTGAAGTTTTAACTATTTCTTTTTTAGCATCTTTTTCAAATGAACGTGGTAAAAATAATTCTTTATTTCTATAAATGCAATATATATCACTAGGATTATTATTAGGATATTCATTTGCACAAGCCATAAGATCATTTACTATTGCTTTTGGAAACATAAGAATGTTATCACCAACATTACAAACTAATTCAGGCACATTATTATAATCTATAATAATTTGAAATACAGGATCAATGTCTGCATCATTTTCTATAGTTTCTATTAAATTATTATAAACATCTTTAACATTTTGATCTATAGTTTTATATTCTTCTTGTTTACTAGTATCATAATCTTTTAATATGTTAACACAACTATAATGTATATCATTTATAATGTCATATTGATCATAAAAATGAATTTGATAAAAGCTATCTTTATTTTTTAATAAATTAACAATATCATTATAAGAAATCACTTTCATATTTTTTAAACTTTCTGCTATAAATTTTAAGTTTTCTTCAACTCTTGAAACATAAGTATTATTATCCATATAAACCTCCTAAAACTAAATACTTTTATATCATACTATTTACTTTTTGTAAACAAGCTCATTATTCGCTTTTTGGAATCTTCAAATGTATATCCATCATATTTAGGTCCTCTTTCATATTCAGGAACATCTAATAAATCCCAATATTTCATTTTTAAATGTTGTGCGACTGTTCCCATAGGTGTATTAACCCAAGCAATAAAATCATCGTTAAAATTACTCATTGGATCAGTTTCTTCATCATAATGCTTCTTTGATTTTCCAGATATATCAGATCGTTCATTACAATATGCAACAAACCAAAGATTTCTGATATCTATATAATCTTCAAAAGTGTGATACTTATCACTAACTTTTTTAGGACTTGCTCCATTTCTTCTAAGTTCTAAAATATCTTCATTTATTCTATTAACTGATACATCTTGTAATTTCATTGCTGTATCATCTACTAATACTGTATCTTTTAAAAGAACTATGTCTTCATTAAGATTTCTTACATCTTTTAGATTCTTAGGATCATCATCAATAAGAATTAATACACTTCCATCTCTTTTTATATTTTGTAAATATTGAGCTTTTAAAGTGGATGAATCAGTCATGTTATTTTCTTCTCTTGATATTATAATTCTATTTTCTTTCTTAAAGAAAGGTGCATAAGTATCTAACCACCATTGTTTTTGTTTAAAACCTATAGAATATCTAGTTGCAGAAAATATATATAATTCTACATTTGACATTTTAGATATTTCTTCTAGTTTTTTAATACTATCATATAATGGTCTTTTCTTATCATAATCTTCTGCAGAACCAAATATATAATCTGCAATAACGCCATCCATATCAACAAATAGTTTAATTTTTTTATCTTTATATTGTTCTAAATAATCTTTTAAATACATATAATTCACCTTAATGAGAAATTGTTTTACTTTTTTGTTTACTTTTTTCTTTCTCTAAATAATCACAATATAAACTAGGTAATATATCTACATTTATTTTTAGTGTTGATAAAATATTTTTAAGTTCTATTGCAACCTTCTTATCTTCGTTTTTAGGATTAAGTAAATATTTAATCAAATCTTTTAAATTAGCTATAACAGGTAATTTATAATCACGCCAATCACATATAAGGTTTTCAAAATCTCCTTCATATTGACTATATTTATACAAATTCATATCACCATCAATAAATAAATCTGATTCAATTTGAATAGGTTTAATATATGGTAATAATTTCTTACAATGTTGATAGTACTTTAAAAACTCTTCTCTTAAATCTTTACCAGTTTCTTTATCAATTTGTTTTCTAAGCTTACCACCATATCTACCAACTAATTCATTTTTTACTTCATCATATTTATATATATAGTAAGAACTGTATTTGTGATATTTTAAATCACGATGACTCTGTATTACAATATCGTGTTTAGGTTCATAGTATACTATATCAATAGCACTTGGTGAACAGTATGCAGGACCATAACAATCATATGAATAATCAACATAATTTTTCCCATCAAGTCTAATCTTTTGGCTCAATTCAAAATACTCTATTAAGTTTATTGATTTGCCTATTTTAATTTTATCACTGTTATATATACAAAAACAGTTTAATTCATTATTTATTTCTTTAACATTCATAAATTTCCCTCCATGTGCATTTTTCTTATGAGTGAAAAATCTTTATCACGTTCTTTTAATCTATGTGTTGTCTCATCTAATATGATAGGTTCTACAAAATCTATTTTCCAACCTTTACTAATATATTCTGCAAATTCCTCTTCATAATTAGTACATGATGTCGTAATTGTTTTATCCGAAACAGACATTATTTTGTGAAATCCACAACACCTAACTAGTATTTCATCTATACTATATTTCTTTAAATACTCTAAATCTGCTTTATAATCAGATGAGTTTTTCTTTAAGTATCCAAAGAACCTATGTAATCCTGCATGCGCACTTAGTATTCCAATAATAATCTTCATAATATCTTTGTCATACGTTACTTTGGTATCAAGTTCAACTACTTCTTCAAAATTACGTGTAGTAAGTGGTTTTTGTTTAAAGGTCCTCTTTGTTACCTGTTTTATCCACTTATCTTTAAAACCTGCATCAAATGGACCAAGTTTAGAATCCGCTTCATCCTCATCAGTAGTAGGCTCAACTGGTACATATTCATATTCTTCCTCACACTCATAATCCCAAGGCGTTCTTCCTTTTAAACATCTCTCACGTATCTGAGTTATAGAAGGAATTTTATATGTCATGTGAATATACTCAAGGTATTCAAATTCTGTTGTATAACCTCGTTCTAATATATTTTCTATATCTAATAAATAACTACGATAATCTAAAATCGAATCATAGTCATATATATTTCTTAAAGGTAATGTAAGATTTGCATTTTGATGGCCATATTTTCCAAAACAATTATATAAACGATTAAAAGATGTAATAAACCATGCGTTTGGTAAAGATACCTTTACTACTTTATCTGGTTCGTACTCAATTTCTATTTTACGCTTTCTCATATAATCTAGAGCCTCATTAAATTGCTTTTCATCTTCCTCAGTCAATCTACCTTGATACTTTAGAATTATTCTTGCGTTATTTAAATACGAATATACACAAGTTTTATTTGAAGGAAGAATTCCTTCCCTAACTCTAAAATAATCTATGATTGCGAAAAAATAAGGTTCAAAATCACCAACAATGTTTTTACCTTTATATCTAGATTCATATTCATTTTTTAGTTCTATTATTTTTATCATTCCATTTTTTGATATTCCTGTAAGCAATTTACTATTAAAAATTGGATTTTTCATGAAACTACTATAAATAAAAGTATCAATTTTAGGAATATAATATCCCCAATCTAGTTGTTCTTGTGTTACTTCTGGTAATTCCTCAGTATATATCTTTTTATTCCCATTTTCGTGTAATAAATCGTAGCTTTCTATTTTTTTAAATAAATCTTTATATTTAATAAAAAAGTCAGTAGGAAGGTTATCAATATCTATAGGCATACAAAAATAATATTCTATAAGTTCTAAATATTGATCATTAGGTTTTTCTAATTCTTTAAAATAAGGTACCATGATTAACCTCCTTAAATTGTTTTCTATTATAACATAAAAAAGATAGATTTACTATAATCTATCTAAATTTCTATATCATTTATACTATTTTTTTTAAATAGAAAACTATCTTTTAAAGATGAATCAAATTCATGACCATTTAATACATGATTAATCCAATCATTCATATATTGTTTTATATAACTTAATTCTTCTTTTTTTAAATCTATTTCATCTTCATTATAATAATTATCTAAGAATAGTTTTATATTCTTATTATCTATTCCTCTTTTTTTAGATATAAATAGAAAACTTAAAAGGATAGCTATATCACATACAGAATCACCGTATTTAGCATCATCAAAATCTATAAAACCTATTCTATCACTAATAAATATATTTTCTTTTGTTAAATCAAAGTGTAATAAAGATTTTCTTTTTAAATTATTTGCGAATTCTATAGTATCTAAATTGAATGTATTATTAAGAGTTAAATCGTGTAATTTACGTATTTCTTTTGCTATTGATATTATAATATCACTTGTATATGTATTATCATTTTCTTTTATATATTTACTTACCTGTATTCCTTCTAAGAATGAATACATAACAATATATTTACCATTATATTCTAAATAATACTTTTTATCTTTAGTTTGTATTACTCTAGGAATATACATATCACACAAAAAGTTATGTATATTTATCATATTAGTTGCTTTATTTAAATCATCATATATTTTAACAATATATTTATTATTTGTAGTTTCAATATTATATACATTACCATCTGTTGAATCATCATTTTTTATAATACTAATTATATCTAAATTATAATTACTTTTTATACTATCTAACATAAGTATATTTCTATTTTCTTTTAATAATTTAATTTGTCTATTAAAGCTTTCTTCATCCCAATTACAAAAAGTATAATCCTTATTATCTTGTTTTCTTATTTCTTCTAATTCATCTATACTATAATATTTTACTGTATTTAATTCTTCTTTTTGAATTATAAATTCTTCTTCTTTTTTATTAGTAAAAAATATATATCCATATGTGAAGTAATGTTCATCATTATTTTTAAATATTTCTATATTTTTTATTTCATCTTCTTTAACTTTTAAGCCTATTTCTTCTTCTACTTCTCTTTTTATTGCTTCTTTTTCGGTTTCGCCACTATCTACATGTCCTCCGGTTTTAGCCCACTTACCTGGATTTTTATCTTTGTTGAGCGCCCTTTGTTGTAATAAAACTTTACCTTCATAATTCATTACCCAAGCAGATACATGACGGTGCCACAACTTTTTTTCATGGACTTCTTTTCTATCCAAGTTATAACCTAAATAATTATTATTTTCATCATATACATCTATTAATTCCATAATTTCTCCTATAAATCAAATAAATTATTTATAACTTTATATTTGCTCTTTTTTATTTCTTTTTCTCTATCCATTAAAAGTACATCTAAATCTCTAAGAGATGCTTCATCTAAATTCTTCTTAGAATCATCTATAAATAAAGCTTCACCTTTTTTAATATTATAATCTTTAATTGGAAAATCAAAGAATGTACCTTGATCTTTTTGACATCCATAAATAGATGATATATATATATTATCAAAATAAGTATCTAATTTATAATGTTTTAAATAAAGATCTACACATGGCCAGTTATCTGTAAGCATTATTAATATATATTTTTCTTTTAATATATCAAGTTCTTTATAAATATCTTCATATAAAGTATATTTAGTATAATTATATGTAAAATCATAAGCTATTTCTTTAGCAAGATTCATATTATAATCTGGATAACTTGATTCACTTAATATACCATCGTAAAACTTTATAAACATTTCATATTCTTCTTCTTGAGTTAATAATTTAGAACTTAGTAAATGTTCATATTTTTTCTTTGCTCTATTAAACTTATATATATTTAATTTATTGACATCTATAAATTCTAAAAATTTAGGTGTCATGAACCAATCACCCGTTGTTGGGCCAGCAATTACTTTCCCAAAGTCTAATATTAAATATTTATACATAATTCACATCCTATTAAAATTATAACATAAAAAAAGTAGATTTCTCTACTTTTTTATCCATAAGTACATGCCAGTAACTACATCAGGTTTATATTTGAAACCAGCTTTTTCATAGAAGGCTTCTTTACCTGCAGTGGGTGTTAATTCCACTTGCATTTTTTCACCTTCTTTTACCCCTTCTTCAATCATTTTTCTAAGTTCAGTAGCAATTATTAAACCAATACCCCTACCTTGAAATTCAGGTTTTACACATACATCAGTTAAACAACATACAATACTATAATCGCCTACAACTCTACCTATTCCAGCAAGTTTTCCATCCACTTCCACTTTTACCATATACATAGTATTTTTAAGCGCAGTTGTCACTTGAGCATCAGTATATGTTTTAAATCCTACTGATTCCAAAACTTCTAAAAATTCGTCATTAGACATTGTGTGATATACTTTAATATCCATTTTAATCACCCTAAATATTAATATTTTTCTTTCTCATATCTTTTAATAATTCATCAGTATCATTATTATAATTGTAACAAGTAATACCATGTTTTAAAGCTTCTTTAATGTTTACTATATTATCATCTATGAAATAGCACTCACTAGCTTTTAAATTGAATTTATTAAGGAATATATCAAATAGTTTCCCTTCTCTTTTTATAGTACCATATTCACATGACAATACCCATCCATCTATATTATTAAATAATTCATAATTCTTATAGTACTCATATACTTCTTTATTATTATCAGATAGTATATATACATTATAATTATTTTGCTTTAATTTATTAATCATATCTATTAAACTCATATTATATATTCTATATTTATAATAGTTAATAAGATAATCTTTGTATTTATCATATTCACTAGGAAAATTACAACTGTTATACTTTTCTTCTATAGTCATTTTTCCTAAATCTAATTCATCACAATCTAAAAAAAATTCCTTTAGTTTATTATAAGTATTAGTATCTATATCTAAATTATTTAATACAGTATAAGTTTTGTCTACTAATATAACTCCACCTAGATCAAATACAATATTTTTCATAGTATCACCAAAACTATTATATCATATTTTAGAAATGTGTTATAATTAATATGGTGATAATATGAGAAAGAGTTATATTGATAGTTTAGAAAACGGATTTAAAAAGGGATTTGGTCCTAATAAATATAAAATATTATTATATGCTGGAATAGTTAGTTCAATACTTGCACTTCCTATACCAGTTAAATACATATATATTATTATTTCAATTGCATTACTTATTATTTATTTAACACTTCTTGTTTGTAACGACTTTAAATGGTTATATAAAAATCATGAAGGCGAAGAAATAGAATTAGCTAAAAAATTATATAAAAGATTATTTATATTTGGATCTATATTTGGTTACTTATTTATAATTGCATTAATTTGTTATATTCCAATATACGCTAATTATATACAACATGAAGAACCAATTATGCAAGGATTTATGTTTTTTACATCACCACTTTCTATACTATTTGTTGCATATGCAATAGCACATTCTATTTGGTATGTATATTTACTTACAAGTATAAATCTTAGAAAAGAAATAAAAAAGCACTAATAGTGCTTTTTATTTATTATATGTTTCTTTTAATTCTATTTCAGCTTTTTTAGCATAATAATTATCATCTTTGATTGGAATACTGTTTCTTATAATTACTTCTTTCATTTCATCAATAGATTTATAAAACCTATTTGCATAATTACATTTATCTTCTATCTCAATATAAATATGTTTACCATTTACATTTTGAATCGCTACCTCATCAGTCTCACTTGCGTATATAAGCATATGGTCATTAATTTTTATGAGTTCTTCAAAGCCTAGATTTTCAAATAATAATTTAGTTTTTTCTATATCATCAATATTTATTTCGATTTTACCTTGCTTTATAATTTCTTTTTTGTCATTATATTCTTTCTTTTTATATGTAAGTATTTTATACTCTTTATCACTTTCTATAACATTTCTAATAAGTACACACTTATCTAACATAGAAAAATAATCTCCTACTTTATCATTTTTATTTATCATGTAAATATCATTTAAATCTTTTTCTTCTCTTAATACAAATCCTTTATTTTCTAGTATTTTAATTAAACTATCTAAATCAGTATCAACTTCTACAGTTATTTCATCTTCAAAATTCATATAATCACCTATTTAATTATAACATAAAAAGCGCTTATTAGCGTTTTTTTACAGGATCATTTAATACAAATTCTTTTACTAATTCTCTATATCCTTCATTTAATTCTTTATAATGATTTTCTTCTTCTATAGGAGTTCTTTCATCAAAGTATTTACCTGCTTGTATATCAAAACTCATAGGTTCAAGTATACCACCTTTTAAAGATTCTTTATCATATAGCTTTGTTGTAAGTAAAAAATCATTTTCATTAAATATTGTAGAATGAACTTCACCACTTGCATCTACAAGCGCAACGCCTGAATAATAATGAGCTTTACTTTCTCCACCAAGTTTTTCTATTTCATCATAATAGTATTTAAATACCTCTTCATCTGATAAGTCATCTCTACCATTAACTCTTCTTACAAATAGTCCTGGTTGTTTATCAAAACTAAATTTATCAATATAAAGTCCACTATCTTCTGCGATAGTAGGAAGTCCTGTTGCATCGTGATATGCGACTGCTTTCTTTATTGCATTCTCTCCTGCAGTTTTACCATCTTCTACTACATCAATCTTTATTCCTAAATCTTTAGGTCCTACTATTTCAAGATCACTAAATACTTCCATTCTTCTTCTCATAAGAGCCATTTTAAAACTATTCCCAGTTGCGAAAAATAATACTTTCTTTTCCATAAAACACCATCCCTTGATTTTTTATTATATACTATTTGATAAAAAAAAGAAAGAGTGTTTTAAATCTTTTTAATGTCTACTCCTTCTTTTTCAAAATTACTATATACTTTCCACATATCTCTATATTTACCTTTTCTAAGTTCGTATTGATATGCTTCTTTTTCTGGATTTTCTAGATCATTTTCTAATTCTTTTTCGATATCATATGGAACTTCTACATATTGATAACTTATAGGTTTCTTATAAGTTTTATCACCATATATACCTTCAAGAATTAAATATGAAGCTCTTGTAGTTTCTATATCTTTACCATCTTTAGAATCATTTCTGATGTAATCAAGTGCGTTACCTACACTACCAGCATTAATTAATGTTTTATTATACAATTTATTTAATGCTTGAGTATGTATGTGACCATATACTACGATATCTGCTACTTCATTTGATTGTGTCTTATCTGTTGGATTAAATAATTCTCTTTTTTTATTTACATCTGAGAATATACCAATTGTATCATACGGATTAGATGGTGTTGCATGAAATATTCTAACCAAACTACCACTTAAATAAAACTCGTAAGTAAGTGGTAATGATTGTAAATAATTTCTTTCTTCATCTGTTAAAACTCTTTGATTCCATAAAATTCGTGTTTTTTCTGTTTCTCTATCTATCATAGATAAATCGTGTTCTTTAGTAAAATAATCATCACAATTTCCTTGTAATACTACTTCACAGTTTTCTTTTACAAGTTTTATACACTCACTAGAGTGTACGCCTTTATGAATTGTATCACCCAAGCAAAATATTCTTGTAATTCCTCTTTCTTTGATATCACTAAGTACAGCTTTTAGTGCTTCTAAATTACCATGTACATCTGATATGATTGCAATTTTTTCCATAAGTCCTCCTATAATACTTTTTTATGTCTGTCTAGTAATTCTTTTGTAGCTTCTAAATATTTTTTTCTTTTTTCAAGATAATTTGGATGGTGCGCTAAAGCATCACAACATTGTATTTTATATAGTTTTTCACATATATCATAATCACTATCTATATTTGCCTCTGTTATAGGAGTATCGTGATATGTAATAAGATAACACATACGCCTAATGTATTCATCATCATAACCTAATCTTCTTAATATCTCATTTGCCATTCTTGATGATTCTTCTGCATGACCTTTATAATGATTAAATCCATCTATACCTACTTCACATTTACGCTTTTTTCCTATGTCATGAAGTAATAATGCAAGTCGTATATCAAAATCATTTTCTGATAGTGAAAGTGCCAATAACACATGTTTCCATATAGGCCCATCAATATGCTGAGGATGATTGTGTTGATGAAAATATTCTTCTAGTTCTGGTATTATTTGAAATAAGTACCTTTTATTATCATTTATTGATTTAACTATATCATCAGCTGTTAATATTTTATTTAATTCGCTTTTCATTTTAATTTCTCCTTGTTTTCATAGTAATAATTATCATGATATTTATGGCCCTTAACATCTATATTATACCATATTTTATTACAAAAATTATTTATTTATAGTATAATAGATATGTGAGGTAAGATATGAAGAAGATTTTATTGTTAGTTATATTACTTTTTTTAGTTGGATGTAGTTATGATCCATATAAAATGCCTAAAAAAGTTGTTATTAATTTAAATGAAAATAGTTTTAATATATATGAAGATCATTATAGTACTGAGCTTATAAAAGATTCCAATGTTGAAATACTTGGAAATGATAAATTAGAGAATAATGAACTTGGTACATATAAATATACTATTAATTATAAATATAAAAAAAGAAAATATAAATATGATGTAGAATATAGTATTGTTGACAAAACTGCTCCAGTAATAATAAGACGTGCAAATAATGTTACTGTTTTAGTAAATAGTACTGAAGACTTATGTAATAAAATAACTTGGGGCGATAATTATGATCCTAAACCTACTTGCAGAATTGAAGGTAATTATAGTACAGCTACTGCTGGCACATATGATTTAGAATATGTTATTACTGATTCTTCAAATAATGAGTTTAGAAAAGATTTTAAATTAAATGTTGTTTATAGAATGCCTACAGGAACAAGTAGTTCAACTAATTATCTATATATGGACGATCTTATGAAATATAAAAATGATAATACTAGTATTGGTATTGATGTATCTAAATGGCAAGGTAATGTTAATTTCAATAAAGTCAAAGATGCTGGAATAGAATTTGTAATAATAAGAATTGGTTATGAATATGATGGTGAATATCACTTAGATCCTAAATTTGAAACTTATATGAAACAAGCTAAAGATGCAGGATTAAAAGTTGGAATATATTTTTATACATATTCAGTAAACGATGAACAAGCTAAAAAAATGGCTAATTGGATACTTGAAAAACTAAATGGTGAAAAGCTTGATTTACCTATCGCATATGACTGGGAAGAATGGTCACACTTTAATGAATATGGTGTATCACTTCATACATTTAGTAATGCTTATTTGACTTTTGAAAAAGAAATAGAAAAACATGGTTATGAATCTATGTTATATTCCTCTAAATACTATTTAGAGAATGTATGGTTATATTTCGAAAATTCAAATGTTTGGTTAGCACACTACATAGATGAGACTGATTATAAAGGTGATTATATGCTATGGCAAATGACATCTTCAGGAAAAATTTCTGGTATTACAGATAATACAGTTGATATCGATATATTATATAAAAAATAAAATGCACTAATGTGCATTTTTATTTTCTTGTATAAACTACTTCGCTATTAAAACTATCAGTTATAATTAGTTTTTTACCTTCTATTCTATATGGTAAAGTCATAGGAGAAGTATTTCCTTCAAATGTAATTGAAAGCTTTTCTCCATCATCTTCATATGTAAAATTCATCTTACCACCATATAATGAATAATCACCTGTCTTATCAGATTTGAATGTATATACATAACCGTCGTGATCCCAAGATCCAACTAATTTATTTTTAACTTTTCCACATCCAGCTAAAAATGTAATACCAACCATTATAATTAATACAAATAATACTCTTTTAATAATACGCTTCATAAATTCTCCTATCTAAGTATTTGACCTGCAACTGCAGTAGTATTATCTTTTCCACCATTTATAACACTCTCATAATATTGATCCATATCAAAATTTGATAATAGATTATATAACAAGTTATATTTCTCTCTTCCAGCGATAGTTCCAAAATATTGTTTATAATAATCTTGAAAACTTGATCTACCATTAAGTGCGATATCAACCAATTCTTTTGATAATTCATTGAAATCTTTACATTTTACTATAATATCTGATATCTCTTTATTTGATAATAAATCGCTAACACCGTCAGAACATAAAACTACGCTATACTTAGTATTTGGTTTTAACTCTATAACCTTATATCTCAATTTAGGATCTTCTATAGCTCCTATACTGTTTGTAATTGCATTGCTCATTTCAAAAAATCTATCAAATGGATCTGGTACATTTAAAGCATTTGGTACGTTATCTGGTGTTGTTGTATATACCATTTTGCTATCTTCAAGCACAAAACCCTTAGAGTCACCTATATTTCCAATCAATAATTCATTATTTTTTACTATACAAATGCATAGTGTTGTTCCAGCTCCTGGATATTTTTCTTTTAAAGTCAAATCTATATTATTAATTCTTTCTTTTAAAGATTCTATTAAATCTTGATTATCTCTATAATACTCATTAGGTGATAAAGACTCAAACCATTTAATTAATTCTCTCGTAGTATAATTACTAGCAAGTTCTCCATTATTATGCCCACCCATACCATCTGCAACTAACATTATTTTAAACTCTTTATTTTGAGGATGTATTCCTATATAGTAGGAATCTTCTTGATTAGTTCTAACCTTTCCAACATTACTATATGCGTTCATCATAGAAACATATGCAGAGGAGCTAGATAGTAATACCTGTTTACCACTCATTACTGCATCTCTACATTTATTAGTAGGTGCATAAAATTTTACATCACTAATGCCTTTTTCAATTGAATCATCATAACTTAGCTTAGATGGTTTTAAATATTCTTCCGTTATAAGATTTGGAAATATTGCATTAGCATACTTTAATAATGGTTCTATATAACTATCTTTTATTCTATTTACAATATCCATATTTCTAGGAATATTATAATAATCAGCTAGTTTAACACAAAGATATGTTAACACTTTAGCACGATTATATTTTAAAAGTCTAGTACGTGCTTCATTATTTCTTGTTATATCTCTATAATCATTTGATTTCAATATACTAAATAAAGCTTGTTTTACTAGTATTACATAATTATCTCGCGTAAGTTCTTTTCTTTGCTTAATTAATGTTTCCCTTAAAGCAAAAAGTAAATCTTTCTCAAATTGAGGAACAATTGATTCTGTCATAATTCACCTTCCTCAATTTTTTTCTTATAGGTTTCTAACATAGCCTTTGATACTAAGTCAATATCTGCATCTGTAGGTTCAAAATAGTTACCATCAGAATCTATACCTACAGTGTATACTTTTATATTCCCTTCACTATCAAGTGTATCATCAGTACATATGAGATATTTAATACCATCATATACGAAATCTAATAATACATTATCTATTTTTTTCATACAAATCACCTGGATTATTACATATATATTATAACAAAAAAAAGTAGATAAATCTACTTTATAAATTTGATTTAGGTGCGATTATTACTGGTATAACTCTACATTCATTAGTATTTGATTTTGGATAAATCTTAGTAGTAGTTTCATTATTCTTTTCAAATGCGAAAGCACTATCAGCATCATACGAAGTACTTGTCCAATAGCAACTATTATGTGATAAATAATTAAATCTACTATTTAAGAAAGTATAATATCCATTAAATCTTATTGCCTTATCAACTTCTGTAGTCATACGAGTTCCATAATCTAAATTACCTACTATTTGAGGTGATATATTAGATCCATTTAAAGTTGTATTAATTACATCATGTTCTACTACTTTAAGTAAATCATATACGGTAAGCGCTCTAGTTGGAGCTGTCCAATTAGCAGTATAATTATCAAGCGTTGTATTGTAATTTGCAAATGTACTTACATTATGATTTCCATATAAACTTGGAAGTAGTGTTACAGTTGCATCTCCTAGTTTATTATTATAATCGATTACTGTCGTACTTAAACATGTTTCACTTACTGCGTCGCATCCTCTATTAAGCATTACATCATAAAGTACTATATCACCCATATCATAGTTTTTATCACTATTATCTGCTGAATCTATAAATTGTTCTGCAGCAATACTAATAACTATTTGTATTGCAGGTCTTTGTACATAGTTTTGATCGTTTATAGCTCTTCTTTGTTCACCTTGTTGGAAATTATATGAATTAGTTCCCCATGTAGAATCTAATGCATCATTTCCTGAATCAAGTGGCCAAGAAACTGATACTTCAAATGTACTTGTATCTCCACCTGCGGCTATATATCTTTTACTCAAATCTATATTAACGTGGAATGGATAATCATGTGATAAAGAATCTGTTAACATCGTATTATCTTGTAATGATTCTCCATTAATTTCTGTATCCAAGATACGTGATGAAAGTATTTTATAACTTAATTTAGCATCACTATCTCCTTTATTTTCTATACTAACAAGTTCGTCTACAGTTTCCATTCCTGGATATATATCATTTAATGAGATTACTATATTATTTGTTACAACCTCACCAGATTTAGATAATTCTATATACCAAGCTTTTACATCTATTTCTGTAGATACACTTCTAAGTCCACTATAAGCGAACCAAGCAAATGTTGTGAATATAAATGAAGTCGCAATAAAAACAATTGGAACTATATATATTTTCAAGTATTTTTTATAACGTGCCTTCATTTTAATCACTTCCTTAGTTTATGTTTCTTTTTTTCTCCTCTTTATCTAACAATGTAGCAATTATTTCAGAAGAAATAATGTATAGTATTGGAATTATTATAAATAAATAGAATCCAACATTAGTACTTACTATTTTATATATAAGTGAGATTATTAAACTCTTATATACTACTTTACCATATAGTTGTTCCTCAAATACTATAGGGTCTTCTACTATATTTACAAGACCTTTAGTATGAAAAACATATCTACCATCAACTTTTTCTATCTTTGTTACTTCGTGTGTTACAACCTTATCTTTGAAACTATTCTGTCTTCCTAGATAACTTATTGCATCCCCTACTTTAATATTCTCAGGTTTTACTTCTTTGGCAATTAACACATCTCCTATTTTATATTTAGGCTCCATGGAACCTGAAATAACAGTAAACATTCTATAATTAAATATAGACAATTTATTGTTGCTAAATCTTTGTAAACATACAGATAGTATAAAACCTATAAGTACTATAAATAATACTACCTTTAACACTACCATCCCTATTTTAAATGCTTTCTTTTCTTTTAAATTCTTCATGCTTCCTCCTATAAATACTGATCTGTTTTGGATAAATAGTCATCCATTTCCTTTTGAAATTTTTTCTTTATATCTGCGCTACCTATTTGAGCAACATTTTTCTTTTTATCCATCTCTGCGCTAAGTAGCTTTAATAATTCTTGTTCACTAATTTTAATACCACATTGTAGTAATATATTTACTGCATTTTGTACTTGATTCATTATCATAAGTAATGCATATTGTACTAATTTTTGCTTTTGAGTTTTCTTATCAATGGCAACTGAATCAAGTACATAATAATCCATTAAGGATGCACTATCAAGTATACCTCTAAGTAGACTATTACCTTTAGTATCCATACCATTTATATTATTATTTTTTGTTTCTTCTATACTATATAAGAAATCCCATAATTTAGTAGCCATTTGAAAATTAGGATTCTTAAGTATTAAGTTTGTCTTCTTTATTGGTGGCATGACAAGTATTGCGTGTTGTTTTTCTAGTGATTTTATAAGTTCACTTGCTAACCAAGAATTAACAAACTTCTTCATTTTTTCTATTCTTTTTCTAATTGAATTAAGAGTCTTCTCTAGATCATTATCATCATCACCTGTATTAGTAGGTGTTGTATTAATCTTAAGATCAATTTTAACTTTTTCTTTACCATTTGTTGTTGTAGCAGAATACTCTAAATTCTTTTCGTTTCTAGGTTTTAAATCTTTTAAAGCCTCTTCTTTTTCTGTAAGAAATCTAAGAAGATTTAATATAAGTGTATATATAAATCTATTTTCATATGTATTAAATGTTTCTTCTCGAAATACAACAAGTAATTTAGAAGGTAAAACATCGCCAGATTCAGGATCTATCTTATCAATATAATCGGTATGTTTTGATAAATTTTTAACAGTATCAACAGAAGTCTTTTTTGCTTTTTCTATTTTAGTTACCTCTGATTCACTAACTAGCGCTACTTTAGGAGTCCTTACTATATTATCTAAGTAAGGACATACTTCTTCAATAATCTCTAGCCATTCAAGCGAATTAACATCACTACTCAAATCAGATTTAAGTCTCATAGTAGATTTAATATTTTTGTTGAAATTATCGGTTCTACCTTTTAAATCGTCATCAACTGTTAAATCGATTGCTTTACCCATCTATATCACCTCTATGCAGATTTCTTCAATCTTTCAAGGAATTCAATACATTCTTTCATATTACCGTTACCAAATTCCTTATTTAAATATTTAATGAATCCATCTATTTCATCACGTATTAATATTAAGTTTAATTGTTCAAATTTACGTAATACTTTTTTAGCTAAGAAATAGTCGATTCCTGAAACTTCATCTCCACCACACGCTACATATACTGGAACGAATGCTTTTAATTGTTTCATAATACGATTACCAAACGCAATTCTGAAATGATGTATAACATAATCATCAAGTTTATTAATTATATTAATACCTTTTTCAGATACAGCATATTTTTCTTGCGCATCAGCAAATAATTGTTCAAGATAACTTGAATTTATATCCATAGCTTCTTGTTCACGACAAGAGAATGGATCAATTTTTTCATTTATATCTATTGGCATAGCACGGTCATAAACCTTATCTGTTACCATGAATGTAGAGTCATC
>JAEEGL014696437.1_pt1 | contig 19385 bp, 8 predicted proteins | sample 9134231 | NCBI WGS metagenome assembly JAEEGL01 (sample SAMN16246548, study PRJNA631951) | gut metagenome | biome: gut microbiome; feature: rumen; material: fiber-attached | host: Bos | place: Iran: Karaj | collected 2018-10
CTGGCGGTTCCAATCACTGTCGACGTAGCCGAGATCATGGAGGAATGGAATCAGAATCTCATCCTCGACCTGTTTCTCGCTGGCCTTATGTTCATGCTTCCAGTCTTTTGTCTCATAAAGGACAGGGAGCTTGGAAATATCGTCTCCCTTGGCCGCGATCATGCGGAGAAGGGCATCGTATGCCCAAGAGGGGAGTCGTTTGCCATTGACCCCTTGAAGATTGTTGTTGAGCATCGGGAGCTTCCCGAATTCTGGGTCCTCCTTCAGTTCTTTTAGGCTGATACGGGAGACCTTAACGCCTTCGGACACGCGTGTGCGGTTCTGATAGTAATCAAAGGGATTGAAGGTACCTTCGGAATCAGCGCGCCATATAGAATGGATGCAGCTATTAGGAGAAATAGCATAGAGGACGACGATGTCACCTCGACGGGTATTTTCGTTGCACGTCCAAAGCGAGTCGTTGTCCATGCTCTCCTCAAGGGAGTCGATGTCCTCCTTGTCAGCTCCGGTCAGCCAGACGTTGATCGGCTTCGGCAATGGCTTCTTCTCGGCGTCATCTTTCAGAGTGGCTGCAAGGCCATACAGGCAAGCGCAGAACTCGGAATCGGTCATCTCATACTGCTTCTGGAACTCATTGAAGACGGCACAAAGGTCATAGTACCACATGATGGCGGCTTTGTAGTCATGAGCTTTGGGATAGGGAGGGAGGTCAATCCCCAGCTTCTCGCAATTCTCCTGGACAATGTTAAAGCGGGTGCCAAGGAGTACGGGCTTGAAATAAGGGTGGTGGAAATACAGGAAAGTGGAGAGGGCATCTACGGAAGAAGCCTTTCTCCTATAATTATCTGCCTTTACGATGACATCTCGGTCACCATCAAGCAGCATAATATTCCCTTCTTCATCGTTCGTATAACGCCTAATCTCGAGACGGTCCACGAAAGCCTCGAAATCCTCTCTCGTACTCTCCTCTACGAACTCAAAGCCCTGGCACCAAAAGTTTGCTTCAATAGCATCATAAGCCTGAAGAAGACTATGCAGATCTTTGTCGTCACCCAGTTCGACGGATAACTGAAAGACCGACTCGGTGGCCTTCATATAGTCCTCTGCCTCAGGGTTGAATATGCCCACAAGACGCTTGTACTCGTCAGTCTGCTTGTAGAGGTTCCAGATCTTCTGATTCATATCTTTCTGTTTTGTGGTTAGGTTATCAAATATAATCTATTTCGACTCAAATCCTATTTGTACGCTAACACGCCCGCAGTTATTCTTCAAGAGCTGGCGGCCGAGTTTCAACTCCACCTGCTTCAAGTCGTCAACGATTCCAATGACGGACTTGCAGGATGGGCAGAACGCGTGAAAATTGTCCTCGATGTTCTCGCAGACCTTCCCATCATGGAATAGGAACTCATAATCGCAGGCACGGTCAACGTCCTCACCGAAGACTTTATAAAAGTCATAGCCGCAAATCTCGCAGGTGCCGCCTTTGACGCGGATCATATGATCCTGGATGATGTCATTGGCAGGCTGGTACTTGGCCAGCAGTTCGTCATCACATGCGGCAATGGCCTTCGATTCGAATGCCTCCGCGTGTTCCATCACGTACTTGGCCCACATTAACTCCAGCTTCTCGGCATACTCCGGATTCAAGAGACGGCCGCTGTGACCTCCATTCCATTCGAAGTCCGGCATCTCCTTCCGGAGCATCTCCGTCGTGATGAGAGGCATCTCTTCCGGATCTACGGCAAACTCCACAAGGAACGGGACATACTTCGTCGTCTTCTCCGGGTCCCTCCAGTGGACATCCTCGAAAGGGGATTCATAGATGCTCCCGGCCATGAGGATACCGGTGCGCCCCTCTCCGCAACGGAGCCAGAATACCCGGTCTCCGGGCTGGGCATCCTCATAATCATGAAGATTCCAGGTAATGACGTTGCCGACATTACGGAGATACTGACGGCAATAACTCTTGTAAGGATAGTCCGAAATCTCGGGGTCCCAAAGGAGGATGTAAGTCTTCATCTACAGTTTCGTTATCAAATCAACGCTGCAAAGGTATCCCCCTGTTTTGTCAGGTTTTGACAGGCAACAAAAAACTTTGAACTTATTATACCTTTTCTAGATGATTGGCAACGAAATCCCTGATATACTCCCGGAGCTCTTCTCCTTCCAGGATAGTGATGTCCGAGGCAAGTCCAAGAACGAATCGGCCAACACCTTGCAAGGCACAAACATCAGCATCGAAAAGATATGCATCTCCGTTCTTGCGGACATTCTTCTCCGCCAGGGGATACTCTTCCAGAAGCAGGTTCTTTGCCTGAAGTGAGAGTTGAAGCCGGACATGGTACCTATCCGGACCACTCATGCGGAAAACGTCAATCTCCGAAGAGTTGTGAGCTGCCTCCTCCGCCCATGGTTCGTCCAGAATTACCACCTCATCGATACGGGCAATCTTGAAGCGCTTGTTGAGCCCATCCTCAGGGTCATAGCACCATACATCCAAATAGTTCGTCGTGAAAGCGAACGGTTCCACCTTGCGGTCACGGATATCTCCAGAATGAGAGGACTCGTATTTCTTCAGGATGACCTGCTTCTTCTCTTTGGCCGCGTCGGATAGGGCCTGGATATTGGCGGAATTGGACTTCTTGTCAACATAGTCAGCAATAGAGGTTGCATCATAGATCGCCGCTAGTTTCCTGTGCAATCCCTGCTTGAGAGCATTGGTATTGTCAAGAGAATCGATGAGTCTGTTGACGATGTAGGCCTCCTCTTCTGAGAAATAAACGATCTTCGACAGATCCGGATATGGCCTTTTCATCGTCACAAGCCGGAACACATTTCCATGAATCTTCTCTACGGCGAATCCTGCAGCCTTGAACGTATCTATATAGCGGTAAATTGTACGCTCGGACATCCCAAGGGTATCTTGGAGGTCTGACATCGAGTAATACGTCGATCCTGACATCAAGCGCATCAAGCGCAATAGGCGTTCTATTTTCGGTTGGTCCATATATCCTTACTCTTCTTCCTCGTCGATGATATCTACCTCTGCAAATACTCCCTCATCATTATTAATTGTAGTATCGCGTATAATTGGCTTTCCTGTTGCTTGTTCTATCCGCTGAAGTATCAGTTCCTTGCGGTCAGAGAAGAATGCGTAGAAGTCGTCCGTGCGAATAATCTCAGGATTCACGAGGTGAGTGCGAAGGAGCTCATTGATTTCTTCAGTGGAAACGTCAGCTTTCCTTTCCAAGCGGATTAGATACTTGCTGGGAGCCTCTCCGCTGACGAAGATGTTCGTACCCTTAGATAGAGGTGTCTTATTGACGATCGTATCGTAATCACTTCTAGGAATACCATTGTTATTGCACCAATGCTTCGGGAAAATATGATGAATGTCAATAGATTCTTGGAAGTATGACAAGTGGTCAATCTTGGAACCAGACAACCAATCCTTGGTATTTTCATCCATCAGCAAGGCGTAGATGCCTTTGTACGCAGCACTATTACGGGTACGGAGAGTATTAAGACGAGAAGGGGAGAATATTGCATCATAAATGGTCTGGGGCTCGTTTCCATCATGGAGTATCCAGTCAACCACCTGCTGAATATCCAAAGCATAACGCGTCTCATTTGCTGCTCCATACAATTCCCCGAAAACTCCACACCAGAACCAGCGCATAAGCTTCTTTCGACAACCCAAGTTACTGGCCTCATCGCCTAAACTTGCAATGATGCCAGACATGGGAATCAATTGCGTCGTATAAGGCAGATCTCTTGCGGTGAAGATATGGTTATCAGTCAGAATCTTGGCCGCAGAAATAAAACCATTTACAATTTCGTCCCGGGAAGACTTGTAATCCTCGACCTTAAGTTCAAGCATATTCTTCCTCTTTGCGCTGACTGCAGGCAATTTGTCGACCTCCACACCGGACTTCTGAGCCTCCTGACGTTTTTTGTATGTTGACAGGAGAGTCACTGCTTGGATGATATCTGTGTTACTGGTAAATTTCAATACCTTCACGTCATTGAATTTGGCCTTGATATCCTCCCAATCACGTTTAAGGTCAAATCCACTGGCAGCATATGTGGCAGTAAGCAGTTCAAAAACAGTGAGTGAAACTCCTCCGGTATTGACCTTCTCAAAAACCTGGCAAACAGCTTCTTTTGTGTTCTCTTTCTTCATCTCAATCACAGGGACATTGTAATGGCTGTAATTGTTGATGATATACCTCTCAAACTCACTTAGGAACCGGATCTTTTCGCTGTCGTAATTCCAGTATTTCTCGAATTTCCAACGCCATTCGCTGTATTCATCAATCATACAGACAGGATACATGAGATTCTCAAACTCCTTCTCTTCAGAGCTTAGATCAAGAACTACTCCTCTACCAAGTACGCCAGTAACGACTTTATTCTCGTTAATCGAAAAGATGGCTTCCTCAAGGTCGACATTGGGATCCATGGCCTTCTTCATGTCAATATAGTACCAACGAAGGATTTCATACCCTTTGGCGTTCCTCGTCTTAACGACTTTATTAGTTACGATGGACTGATAAAGGCTGGTCAGACGCTGCTGGCCATCAAGAATAAGATACTCCGGCTTGACACCTTCCGGAACAGTTGCCCCTTCGACCGGCTTCGTTTTGAAGGAGACATTCTCCCCGGTTTCTAAAAGGGTTACGACACTGATCGGATAAGACTTAATGACTGATGCCAACAAGCCTTTTATCCGATTATCATCCCAGACCCAGCCCCTCTGGAAATCGGGTAATTGAATCTTTCCTTTCTTGATGTCGTTTAATAACTCAGTAAGATTAATCTTTTTAGAATCAAATGTTTCCATATCAATTATCTTATCTTAATTCTTCCTCAATCCAGGAGATCGCGGCGTCCAAATCAATGAGATCGATATAACGTAAAGTGAACTTATCCAGAAGGAAGTCTTTGGAATTCTTAGCCTTTGCTTGTTCCAGAAGTGCTTTCGAAGCCACTAAGACGTCATGCATCAGGTCTTCCTTTACCAATTGATTGGAATAGCCGGCTCCACCAGGGTTTGTGTCAAATATGCAGATGTGTCCATTAGGCATTATGGCGAAATCTATCGCGTCGCGTTCCTTGCCAAGGATTTCTGTCAGGGTCTGTGTGAAAACGATACCTAATGTGAATAACAACTTATCTTCTTCGTCACGCGCGCTAAGCCACGTATTCATCCCGTTGTGACGTAAACGGATTTCACTGTAATCTGTTTGAATCAGATCTCCAATAATGACATTGCGTCTGATTGAATCGGGGTTATTAGAACCAGAACAAGGTTTCCTCACATCTTTTCCACCGATGGCGAAATGGTATCGCGGCTTCTGAGGATCGCGGGGAGTCATGGGATTCATCTCAAACGGCAGACGCTCAGGGTGGTCAGAGCTTGCCGAAGCTTCATCCTCAAGCACCATTCTGCCACATCGGGTGCAGAAACAATAACCGAACCCTTTGCCTTCATTGTAATATAGAATCTTTGCATTTCCAGTATCCCGGTTGCACCTGACTTCATAGAGATGGGTTATGGTCGCGTTGTTGATCCAGGCATTTGCATCAATGAGCTGAGCGCTAACCCGAGTGAATTCATTGTTGTCAATAATACGACTCTTATCCTCATTCATGTCAGGAATAAAGCTGATGGGTTGAATGAGTTCCAGGGCTTCCTTACCATTCACGAACCACGGAATCTTATTGCTTACTGCTGTCGCATCATCAATGACCGTCTTCTCATTGTTTCGATAAATCTGCTTGAAAGAGCGGATTCCTTGATACATATTCGTGAACTCAATTCCTCTGACAATATAAACGACACCATCGACAACGATGCAGTTACCAGGAGCATACTGGGCGATTGCCTCACGCAGCGAGTATGAAGGATTCGCGGATGTGACCGGCGTGAAGTAATCCTTCGTCATGGAATTTAAGTCCAGGGTTAATACATTAACCGGCATATTCGCATTCGGGATAAAACGGCTAGTTGCCCAGTAATTCAGAAGCCGATCATTCAGTAACTCCATATACTGCATCTTGAGCTTGGTCCTGAAACGGGGTGAAACATTTTTACCACCGAAAGCAGCGCGATAATCATCGATCTTTATACTGAGCTCCTGATAGCATCGCGTGTTATCTTCCTTGGCTCTCTTAACTACATCTTTAACCTTGCCCTCGAAAATGGTGTTAGTAAGAAGATTGACCAGGTCATTGTGGATATCAGTGGGAAGGTCTTGACCACATTTCTCATTAAAGAGTTGATATAATGTTCCCTTAGGATCGCCTAACCCTCTTGTCGGGTCGACTGTTCCGTTGTTGCTGTCGATAATCTCGAATCGCCCTGCAATCAACTTGATAGAAAAGGGAGTATAGTAATCGACTACCTTTTGGTTGAGACTTCCACCATGAGCCCCACTGGAGAAAATGCCGAACGAGCGAATCAAATAAGAATTGACATGCCGTTGTACAACCTGAGGACTGAGGAGATCAACAGTTGGCACCCTGACAGGCCTGTTGATGATCCGTTCAAGGGGAGAGTACAGTGTCCTGAGTCCAATTGCATCTGACCCACACAATGTAATACAGGCGCTTCGGACTTTATTGTTTCGCCCGCTTCGACCGGCCCTCTGCTTATAATTGGATGGTTGCGGGGGAACGGACGTAAGCATGACCACCTCAAGGTCACCAAGGTCAACACCCATTTCCATCGTAGTCGAACATGCCAGGATATTGATTGCATGGTCCTTGAACTCAGCTTGCCTGCGCCTGGAGACAACCTTATCGACCTGAGCCGTATGTTCCGCCTGAATAAACAGATTGGGATACAGATAAATATCATCTAAACGGTCGGAGAAAACGCCATCTTCTCCCCAGAGTTGGTGGTCCCATAGTAATGAACGGTTGGTCTTCGCCCAATCAGCAAGTTCTACGGATGTTAATTCATGGCCGCTACCCTTGAAGAAAGGGAATGGAGTCCAACGCTCATGGAGTTTTTCATCTAATTCAACAGGATTACCACCATCCATATAGGGAGAGAAACGTTTGAAACAGACCCCAACGGGACGCAGGCACTCCGTATGACGACGGCTGTCTCCGTCCGAATTGGTGTCGCACAGATAAACATCCTCATAGAGTTTGACGCATACATTGACAAGGTTCAATCGCCTGGAATCATACTTGTCCAAGACATGCATCTGACGATCCTTATCCCAATTCGTACCTTGCTCAAGAATACGATTGTCTCCCTCCGTTAGATCTCTCCAGAAAGCATCCACGACAGCTGAAATCTGTGAATGATACTTGATCAGGGCATCATTGACGCTCAGTGATGGATCATCCCGGGCAATCAAGGCTCCCAGGAATCGGACAAATCTCGAATTCGAAAGATGTCCCTCTTCAATTTGCGGCTTGGTGACAGGGCGTCGGCGTGGCTTCTCTGTGGCGAAACGGACACTTGAAAAGATATCTATGCTGTCAGTATCACTTAACCGAAGGAATATGGATTGGTTCGTTCGGACAGAATAATCCAAGAACAACTGGAGATAGTCATGCCAATCATTTTTTGTAATACGATTCGCCGCATTCTTCATAATGGCGTTGAAGTCGTTGACTTCTGAAGGAACCGGTATTGACTCCAGCTTGGGGTAAAACGTGTGGAACAGTCCCATCGTCTCGGGAGCGGCGGCAGAAGACGGGTGACCCGAAAGATACATGACCATAATAGATTGGACGTACTGCTTCAATACGGACTCCTTGATTTGCCCGTCAGCGTCCAATTCCTCACTATCACCTGATCGCTTGACGAACAAGCTGCAGAAGACAGGGCACAGTTCATCATGCAAAAGAAGATCAGAAACTTCTTGCCAGGACATATATTTTTTGACGAGAGCCTTCTTGGCATTCAGCCTCATACAGGCATCCTGCCATTCCTCCGAGGCTATCTCAAGTCCAGCGATTTCTGTTTTCAAAGAATTGATCTCAGCTTCGATGGCTGATGAATTCTTGGCCCGCCTGCAGAGTTCATGGAAAACGGTGCTGTAAAACCACATTCTTTCCTGCTCGAGATTCTGCTTGAGCGTAGATTTGGCAGCAGCTTGTCGGCTATCAACGAAACTTATATATTGTTGACCGTCATGCAGGACGATCTGTGATTCGTCCTCGGATTTTCCATGGTCAAGTTGATCAAGAACAGAGGGAGCAAGGATTCTTGATATGAAATCAGCTGATAACCGGAATTTCTGGAGCTTAACTTCCTCTACAGCTGACGATTCATTATCAGCTGCAGTGACGCTTTCGGAATCAGGTTTTCTGGCGAGCCGACTATTGCAATATGGACAGCGGCACTGTGTATTACCGACAATATGCCATTGGGTTCCCAGGGAATCGCTAGCTCCTGGAGTTAAAGGCTCCAGTTTTCCATCAGAAATACCAAGTTTGACATTATTGTCTCCTCGAAGATTGCCCGTATTGGAAAGCCCGAAGATCGCCAACTTCATCCCGGAGGTAGAACTCTCTTCCTGGACCAGATCAAACATGTCCGTATCTTCCGAGGCCAACGGAGCATAAACGCCCGATTCGGGATCCATCAGTGCGACGGCGACATACTCACCACAATGCTTGCATCGGCTCAGTTCAATCAGGGGAGCGGCATTGGTCGGAGGAGTGTCGATACTGTTCTGTGTATGAATCTTGAAAGCCCCATCCTCATTCTCAGAAAGTCGGACATAAAAGCCATTATTAGGGACTCTATAAAAATAGTGTACCTTCACTTTCATATCCGGGACAGCAGATCCTTTATCTTTACACCTCTTTTCTTCTCTCGCGCACATCTCATCCAGCAGTCCCAACTTCTCGGAGATCAGGCCGTCGCCCGGGAATAATTCATCAAGTGAAATGAAGTCCGAATGGAAAACCTTCTTCCAATGAACAGCATCATCATTCTCAGGGATAGCCTCTTCCCCAATACGTTTACCATCCACAACTCTGACTTGCTTTGTAGGAAGTCCAGTAATACCAGCAATGAAACCCCTAAGGTCTTCCGCTGCCTTCTTTTTTTCCTCTTCGGTATCGGCATTCCCGAAAGTCGCTGAAGAGGTTGCAAATCTGATATCTGTAGGTAAGACATTGAATGCCAATAGAACACGGCGAAGGAGTAGCGCCAATTCAGCTGCTCCAGCGCCGGTATAAGTATGGGTTTCGTCGATAACAATCCATCTTAGGGTCTTCAGGGCAGGGACAATCAGGTTTGAATCGGACTTGCGAAGAAGGATGTACTCAAGCATCGTCGGATTTGTGAGGAGAATCGTGGGCGGGTTCTTTCTCACCAGTTCCCGCGTATAGACCATCTTGGGGAAACGGTACTTTTTCTCCCCGGTCTTTTCGTCATAATATGCCCCACGGATCTGATCTATACGCACCCTCAGTCGTTCCGCTTCTGGAGAATTATCATCCTCCGATGGTTCTTTCTCTGGAAGGTCCCCATTGTAGACTGAATAGGTGAGGGCAGTCCCGGAAAGCATCTGCTCTAGACGTTCCTTCTGGTCCTCCATCAGCGCGTTCAGCGGATACAGGAACAATGCTTGAATGTTATCATGCGAAGGTTGCTGTTCCAAATCACGAACCAAGGGCATCATAAAGCACTCGGTCTTACCAGAACCGGTACCGGTAGTAACCACAATGGACATCGGCTTTCCATCGTCGCTCTTCTCGGTCAAAAGCGTCTTCCACGACTGATACTGGTGCTCGTACGGAGGATAGGCAGCCCTCCAGAGATTCCCGACCAGAGCCTTCGCCTCATCGACGGAAACACTATGGACAGGCTCATAGGAATTCATGCACTGGACCACCGGTACAGCCGTGTCTGGTGCGAAGATCTGTCCGATAATCCCTTTGATTTGCTTTATGTATGCAGCCTGGCTGTCATTGTATGATTCGCCGCACCACATCGCCGTAAGGGCACGTTCTACAGCTCTCTTGTTGTTTTTGTATAGCTCTGCGAACTTCATATCGTATAAACTATCTACAATTATATTTCTATTCCAAATGATTCCCACCGGAAGGAGAATTCCTCCGCTAGGCGAACTAATCCCGCTTTATCGTCATTGGTTAGTTCCCCATGACGTTTCGCCAGAAGTGGCTTATATACCTTTGAAACCATCTCTGGCATATCAATATCTCGAAGCGGCTGCATTATGAAAAAGTAAACGCCGCATTCGTTCGCGACCTCAAAGGCCGAGAGAGGAGAGGCTTTCGAGAAAGCGTCCTCGTCCTCCCAAGGGTCTCCATCATTGTAATAAGGGTAGCAATAGATAAGATTCTCAACTTTCAGAGGGACCTGGAAAACGATACCGTAATTAGCAGGCGTACTCACTTCTGCTATCTTAATCGGTAATGGAGACTCCTCGGCGTCATAGTTCCATTGAAGCCAACTCTGAGAATCATTTTGCCCTATGTTAGGCCGCATCCCGAACTCAATTGAAAGGAAAGATGGAGCAGTCTCGTCCAGGGATGCTGCAGGGACCGATTTGCCCTCATGCCAGAAAGCCAAGGCAGCAGCACCAACATTATAATTTCCTTTCGTATTCAAAACCTTATCAGAATAAATAGAGCCAAGGGAAGTACATGCGTATTGCCGATAGCCCTCGACACTGAAATCATTGATAAGTACCCTCTCTTTGAAGATATAGGGGAGTTTTAGGTCCTCTCCTGGATTCAGATACAGAGCTACATGTCCTTCCAGGCAGACTTCCTTAATCTGTGTCGGCCTGAAGATATTCAGTTCGAATGACTCATCATCTGGTCCGACGCGGATGGGTATGGATGGAACAAGAGGATTCCTATCAAGAGGAATGGAATCCTTGAGGACGATTTTCCGATCTTCCTTGAACAGATCATAATCCACATAGATTACCGAAGTGTCCTCGAAACTGCGGACGATAGGGGAATCGACCGAGACACTTGGTAAAAAAGCGCAGCGAAGTGTATGGAACTGACCGCGGATAGACTGTCGCAATGTGATTACCCCAAATGAAGGAGGGGAATCCTCTGTCCAGGGGACATAACGACCATTCGGACCCTTATACTCCAGTTCTCCGATGCTTTCCACACCGAGAAGCGTTTCTACTTCATCAGTCTTAGACGCAAAATGCCTTACGATTATGTCATCAGGACTGAATATGACAGGAATCTCTTCCTGGCCATCTTCGCCGAATTCCTCGTCCTGATATACATGCAGGATGGAATTCCCACTTCGATACTGAATGATATCCCAATAAAGGCGGGTCGTCAGATGATCGTAGCCAACACCGTTATATAAAGAGACTGTTTTTCCTGTAGTGCTCTCCAGGGTAACCTTGTCAGGGATGTAAAGCCAATTCATGGTCTCACCTGTCCCATAATTGGAATCGCGGAAAGGCTTTCTGATAATCTCCTCGCTTGAAGAGTCCAACTGAGCCTTCCATTCATCGGAGAAAAGGACCGCAGTGCTCTTCTGAGCGTCCTTGCGACTAGACCAGTAATCAAGATAAGGATTCGTCTTCCAAAGCTGGATGTATTCAGGAACTTCCTGACGCTGAATGATATACTCAACGTTTGTGTCTGTTTTTAGGATAATCTCAATGAAACTGAGATGGGCAACAGGGACATGAGTGCAGGTTACAAAATCTTCTACGTTCCAACTCAGAAAACCAGTTTCAAGGTCGCCGGTATTCGAATAGGTTATGATACTGTGCTCATCTGTCTCCAGCAAACTATCCCCATCATAAAATCGTAGAAACAGTTTTATCGTTCGAATAGTCGTTGGTGAAGGAATTCCCCAAAACGCCAATCGGTCAAAACGAAGATATTGATTGAGCCCCTCACCAACCTGTTCCGGATTGAGCCAAACTCGAAGATGCCTACTCATGCTCTCATACTGTGGGGAGAAAGAAATCACCCACTCAAACTTGAACTTGGCGCGAAGGACCTCATCGTTTGCCTTCTTTACCAAATTCATGAATAGCGAGATGTCCGGAGAGTGCTCAATGTCGTCTTGTGCAAAAGGGAGGTTTCCAGCCAAAATGGCCTGTAGATAATGGTACAGACTGTGTTTCTGACGGATGGATTCCTTAAAGGCGATTGCTCTAGAATCGTCGTCTAAAGAATCGACTGCGGTATCCTCACCGTTATAAATGCGGCATAGGGATTTGAAGATACGATTATTGTCGGCCTTCTTCAGCTCATGTCCTATTGCCAAGCCCCCCAGGATATAGGTAGAATACAACCACAACTTTGCGCCATCCGAACGAGTATATACATACTTCTCGATATTGATGCCGGAAAGTGACCAGATTTCCGCTAGTTCACTGGAATCAAGATTAATGACTTTTTCAGCAATTTCATAGCGACGCTTATACCATTCGGCGATATATACCAGAAGAGGAATCGCGTATTCTTTAACGAGAAGGTGAGTATGGCTCCCTCCGTGCGCATTGATGCTGGATGAAATAGCTCTTTCTAGATCCTTGAACTCCTGTTCACTCAAACGAAGTCTCCAGACATACGGCTCACGTATGTCCAGCGAATTGATTCTCTCTTTGAGGACGGAGTTCAGCATATGCTAATCGGCAGTTTCATTCCACTTGTATCCTATATACTGAGCCCGAAGTTCTTCTAAGGTAAGAGGACGGTTTTCTCCCCGATGAATCATAGAGTGGCAATTGGAGCAGAGGGGAACAAGGTCTTCGATGGGATCCACCTCATGTTCTCCATCAATCGTCGATATGGGGGTCAGATGATGCACCTCAATGAATTCTTTTCCGAGATCTCCATATGCCTTGGTAAAATCCAATCCGCAGACCTGACAAACATACCCATAGTGAGCGATGCAAGCCTTACGAAGCTCTGGATTACGTTCATGTTTCTCAAGGCGGACCTGGACTTTTGCACCTTCGACTAGTGGTTGTTTCTCTACTGTAGTCTTAAAGGAATCCTTAGGTTTAATATCCTTAGAAACAAGCTTTGCAGTGGAGAAGTATTTTGAGCGGAGGAAGTCGGCATAATACTTTAGTGCCTGAGTATATGCCCCACCTAAGATTTGATTCTCTAAAGAGGCTTCCGGATGAGTGAAAACTCTTTTCCGAATCTCATCATATAACGACGGTGTTGTTTCCTGGTAAATAGACCCAAAGTCTGGATAAAAAAAGGTTCTAATAAAGTCCGAAAGAGGGCCCTCAACAAGCTCTATTGTTTTTGACCTAAGGTTATTATCCGAAAGAACCTTGGACAGGTAATTCGAAAAACTCTCATGCATGGCGATCTTTTCTATCTCGATGTTCCTGGAGTAAAATCAAATAATGTGATTTCCATTGGTCTAACAAGATTTTCAATGTAATCGATTTCTTCTGCGGACAACTTATACTTTAGGTAAAGCTCTTCATCGGTCCATGACTTAGACCAATCTTGAACAGGAACGAACTGATACACCTTTGTACTAGCTTCTTGAGTAATCTTTAAGGCTGACACTAATGCACGGAAGAATTTGGTGGTAAAATAGGAAACGAAATTCTCCGCCTCAGTCCGCGTCGAAAACTTAGCATACAAAAAAGATTGTGAACAGACAGAGCCACATGGGCCATATTCCGGTTTACTAAGGACCATGCTATCATTACCTGACCCTCCAGCAGTAGGTAAGAAGACTTTCTCAGAATCTATATCAGCAATGTTTTTCCTAATATCAGATCGCCGTATATACTCATATTTCCGCACATTCTTCTCAATATGTACTAAAAGTGTATCGAATTCTTGATTACATGAATCGCTGACATGGAATGGATTCTTTTTGCTATCTCGTGGATTGGTAGGAACGCCAAATGGTGTATCAGAAGATAGTATTGTCGTGACAGACTCAACTGAATCCTGATCCATTCTTTCTTTGACTTTTTTCACAATTGGAACTAATCGAGGATTACGAATGAGTATATCAAATGAGTTCAGTGCATATGATAATGTCTGGACATCATTATTATCAGTTAACTTGTAGAGGCAATCTCCAGAATAGGATAAATCATTTAGATAATAACAGATGCCGCCCTTGATCTCAACGGATGGAAAGAGGTCACGACTGTTTGTAAATGCAGATAATAGACGGATATGACCGGAATTGAGCATATACTCCCTAAATTCACGCAGAAGATTATCGCGTCCTGCCGCGAACCAACGTGAAGGGACAATCATCGAAACAAAACTTGGTTCTAATCTTGCGGCAATCATGCAAAACTCCTGATAAATAGAAGCGTCGCTCGTCCCTCCTGAGCCACCGGTTATTTGATAAGGTGGATTCCCTACAATAGCATTAAATCTCATTTTACCTTTTACTTTGTTATCTTTCCAGAAACCTATTGAACTAATATTGTTGATCAAAGAGTTCATATCATTCACGGCTCCTTCAACAATAGCCTCATTCTTAATATTCGTGCCAGCTGCAACTTTACGGAATCCAATTAGAGTCCTTGATGTAATCTTTGCAGCCATTGGTGTGTTGCAAATAACGAATACATTATTAGAGACCACATCGTCCCAGACTACTTGCTCTTCAACAATTACTGGATTCTCAGGATCTTTAATCAAGCCGGCCTCGATGTACTCACGCATCCTTTTTTTATACAACGAGTAAGTTACATAAAGAGGATATAAACCAGTTTTGGAGTTGATCTCTAAAACCTTAGGATCTTTTGTTTCAAAAACTTCATTTGTAATGACGTCACGAACAACATGACGGGGCTCAATGGTCTCAATCTCCTCAATAGTCCCATCTTCTTTTACGATTGTCTTTAGATTAGGCCCATCAAATCTCTCATTAAAGAAGCAATAGCCACCCAGGCAATCGCTCATATGCATATTAACAACCCGCCATGGTGTAAGAACTGTTTCCTTATCTGGATTATGGAAATAGCCATGTATCTCCGTCACACGTTGGATGCGTTCATCAATATGCATTGAATCAGCCTCACGAACAAGTTTGCGGATGTTCTTTCCTGCGGCAGTAAAAACGATGGGGTTATAACACTTCTTGAAGTTGTTAAACATATCTTTTGTGACACCGCGAGGCATAAACTCCTTCCATGATGCATCATCGATTTTCTGAGTAAAATTATCGATAGTGATGCCCTCAGACTCGTCTGTAAGTTCGGCGCCAAATATGAGCAGAGGGATACGAAGTGAGATACCTCTAAGGATTGTAATACGATTGTCACGTTCCTTCCGTTTTGCCTCTCTTTCCCTCCTTTCCTGTTCTAATGCTGCGCGTTCTTCTTCTGTTAATTCCCTTGTATTTCCACCGTTCCTACGTAGCTTAGCGCGAGCTTTCCTAGCCTTCTCTCGCTGCTCTTCCGTCATGTGGGAGAGGTTTAACGTCGCAGCCTTCTTCGGCTTCTCCATATTAGTTGTCTTGGAGATAATATCTCCCAGAGCATTCAGACTGTCAACATCGTCATTTGTGAGTTCTAGAATAACCTTCTCATCGTAGAGGTGGTTATCATTGAATCCATTTCGAACTACTCGATCAACATATACCTGTTCAAGTTTTTCAAACAAGTTGTTTGCGTCGAACTCGACCATTCTGCCTCCGTGCAGTGAGATAACGGGGCAGAATCCGAGGAACTCTTCCATTTTGGCGATATCTCTCTCCTTAGGCGTAGAACCAGCAGCAGATTGAGACTTGGTGGATTTAACGGCAAACTTAGCGGTTTCAGCCAGCATCTTCAACGTTCTATCCGGGGCGAAATCGAAGACGTAGCATTCGGTCTTCATTTTACCGTCAAAGACATGAGGAGACTGAACTCTAAATATCGTCTGCATGTAGGTGGCAGCTGAAGTGTTCTCAGAACCCTTCATGTAAAAAACCGCAGACCAGGGCTTAATTGTTACACCTGTCGTTAACCTTCCACATGAAATTGTGATCGTGTATGTGTTGAAGGGTAAATCCCCGATAGCTTTCTCTACTGCATCGAGAGCGGAATACTGCTTTTCGTCCTCATCTCCTTTGCCTGCAACGTTAACTACACGGAAACGCTTGAAGATTGGATGCGATTGTAATAATGCAGAAAGAGCAGCCGCTTCCTTAACACCAGGAACGACCCACAACGTATGTCTGAAATTCTTCCGGAATTCATCTGTAGAAAAAGGATAATTGCTTGTCTCGTCTTTCTTACACAGAAGGTCAAGGAAAGCTTTAACTTCCTGTTCATGGACGAAATCACCTTTCTTAACACCTTCCGGCATCTTTCCAGGATCTGCTTTGATATTCCCTGTCCATGTCCTGAAAAACTCGGAGAACTTGAAGCCACCACCGCTTTCAATAAAGCCATCAATCAACTTCCCGAGATCGTAGGTCAATATGTTCATATGAGGAAGCTCCTCATATGGATTGGGCTCTCCAGGATGCGTCTCGGGCCATTCCGCTTTAGCCCGTTGCTCCATTATATAATCCCACGTATAAATCTCATTCTCCTTGAAGTCCTCATACAGGTTGAACGGGGTTCCAGATAAATGAAGAAGCTTTGTCCGGTCTTTTGAAAGAAGATCTATTACGCGTTGCCCAAGAGAAGTACGTGTCCCCTCATGAGCCTCATCGATGACAACAAGATCCCAATCTGTATTGATAATGTCTTTCTTTAGTTGCTCGTTATCATCGCCTCCTACAAGTGTAGAACGACGCAGATACTGCATAGAAGCAAAGAAGACATAGTGATTCTGTTCATCCTGATCAACGAAATCCTGCAAATCATAGAAGTTGCCGAAACCATCATTATCAGACTTGGTACCATAATCATAGTGGTCGGTATCAGGGAAGATTTTCAGGAAATCCTTCGACCATCCCTTATTGACCACTGGACGGTGCGTGACAATCAATGTTCTCTTGCTGCCTAATTGATTTGCCAGTTCCAAGGCACAAAGCGTTTTTCCAAAACGCATTTTTGCATTCCAGAGAAAACGTTGTTGACCCGTAGTGCGGGAGAAATATGTCTTGGCGGCCTTGATGGCCTCATTCTGCTCATCCCTAAAGACGATAGACTGAACCTCATCCCCAAATAGGGAATTAGAAACTGCATCCTGATGCGGAGTATATGCGGAATAAACACTCATAGAGGGTTAGTATTGAGGCTAAACTAATGAACAAGTTGTTGAAACTGAATCTTAGACGGACCGTCTTTTGCAAACCAGTCCATTATTTCACATGGAATGCCAATATGACCTTTGACATCTCCCTTTAAGCATGCATCACAGATCATTTTTTCTCGTCCACCGAATAGTGTTTCCGAGAATTTTTCGTCACAAGAACCAGGAATGACCAGTTTTAGACCATCCATTTGCCATAGATTCCATGAGATAATTTCAGCAATCTCATGAAGAGTTTCAATCGGGGGTTTGGAATTGAACTTGGCATCATAATACTCTATAAATGAAACAAAAATCGCCTCTCTGGCTAAGAGAAGGCTATCACCTTGCCACTCATAACCATAAGTCGCTTGAATGGCTTCCTTTGCGAACTTAAGCCATTCGGAGGAAGACTTTGTATTCTCGCCAACAACTCGCAACTTTCTATCAAGAATACCTATACGCATGTTAATCGGGATTAAATCTCCAGTAACAGTATCATAGCGGCTAACTATATACGGGCCTTCACCACATGTGATTTCTAGACGGACATCCCGAACATAACTCTTCCAAGACTTCTTTCCAGATCGAGAGAATTGAATCTTCTGCTCAGTTGATTTCCAAGTATGCCTACCTTCCTCATCAATTAATTCTTCATTGAAAACATTCTCATGTCCAAACCAAGAATTATCTATGAGATTATTTTGAGAATTGCAGACCCATGACGGAGTGAAAACCTCAGCCATGTTCTTGACTCTTTTAGCCTGCTCTTCCCGACTTTTTAAGGCACGAGGTTGTATTACTGAACCATACACATCCCCTGTGATGTGTTCCATGGTTATCTGATCGTTATATTGAAACCCATCCTTAAAAGAAGAGTACGATTCAGTCGCCCAAAAGATATTCTTCCCTGTTGTTTGGTCCATAAGGAGGATTGCCATCTCTTCAGGGTACAACTCCCTTATATTGTTTTCGCGAATATCAACTGGAATACTCATTTATTAGTTTGCTTTCTAAATAGTTCCTCAACATACAAATTTAACTTTTTTTCTGTCAAATAATGACAATGAGTCAATATTTTTGAAAAGTCAGCTATGTTTTAGAGGAATTGACAGGAATAAGCAGGACCTAAGAGATAAAAAAGCACGTTTATAAACAAAATAAGGCCCCTACAAAAGGGGCCAATCCAAAATATATTCAGCAACACTGAGACTATCTTGACCTATGAAAAGTTTGATCCTCTTTCTCTTTGGCTTCTTTTGCAGCATATACTTCTGCCGGCCGCTGCGTCCCTTGGCTATCTCCCGGCCTTAATTGTGAGTAATCTGCTTTCTCGCCCTTTTCCATCTCCATCTGGATTGCTTCCAATCTCAGGTTGATCATACTCGTGCAGTGCTTCACATCTACGAGTACAGTCTTCAAGAATTCAGGACTCTGCTGGAGTGATCCGAGCCATGATTTCAAATACGCAGCGCTATCATTCTTAACATGTTTCGTGAGTCCGTGCTGACTTGCCACCAATGCGGCAGAGAGCTCAGCTGTGAGTTCTTCCTTAGCGTATTCCGGCGATCCGAATGTCTGTCCAGGCTGAATTCGGTCTAGTCGCGATTTTGCACCCGTTGCATGAGCGCACTCGTGGAGTGTATTCGTGGCAAAGGCTTCGCCATCGACGAACTGCTCGCGAGTCGGAACGACAATCTCATCCTGGGCAGGGGAGTAGTAGGCGTTATCGCCTTTCACCTGTTTAATTGGACAGAAGAAAAGATTGTCGTCAATCATCTTGTCGATAACAGGATCGCTCTTCAGGTCTCCTTGATGCTCAATCTGGCTCGTCGCCATAGACTTGAGCTTGTCGTATAACTCGGGCCTAGTTTCTGCGATGTTCGTCTGCCCTGCGACATTGAACACATTAAAGACCTGGAGCTTCGGAAACACTTTGTACTTAGCCTGTTCTTCATTGGACAGATTACGGTAGTCATCATATGGGATCTTTTCTTTCGTCTTGGGGTCAACGACGGTAAAGGTCGTGAGGAAGACAGGAAAGGATTTCTCTCCTTTGTTGACGGTTACCTGGGGAAGTTTGAACCCATTCTCGTCCCGAGCATAGAAAACGTTTCCGTGCTTGTCCTTGATCGTGTTCAGGTTAGTGATGCGGTCAAACGTACCCCATACAGGAATGTCATAACCCATCTTCTCAGCCTGCAACATCAGCATGAGGGAATTACCCC
>JAEEGL015966274.1_pt1 | contig 19385 bp, 11 predicted proteins | sample 9134231 | NCBI WGS metagenome assembly JAEEGL01 (sample SAMN16246548, study PRJNA631951) | gut metagenome | biome: gut microbiome; feature: rumen; material: fiber-attached | host: Bos | place: Iran: Karaj | collected 2018-10
CTGATCGCGATCAGGAAGTTGCTGTCGATGCCGGAGGGCACGGACAGGAAGGGCTTGTCGTTGTATTCGCTGGTCAGGCCCATCACGCCGAGGAACGCGGCGTCATAGCTGATATCCACGCCCGCTTCGGCCGCCATGACGAACGGAGCGGAACCGGTGGCGTAGTAGCCCAGGCGGTCCGCCGCGCACAGCGCGTTCACTTCCTGACCGGTCAGGGTGAAGGCTTCTTCCGCGATCAGGCCTTCGGCGTAGCACTTGCGCATGAAGGTGAGGAACGCCTTGTAGGCTTCGGACGTATCGGCCAGGTATACCTTGCCCTCGTCATCCACCTGCATGAAGTTGTATCCGCTCCAGGTGTCGGTGTTGAAGCCGTAGGCCGCAAGCAGGGAGGTCACGGTGCGGCCGGTGCCGGCGGAGCAGTATCCCAGCGGGATCTCGTCGTTCGGGTCGCCGTTGCCGTTCGCGTCGTTCTCCTTGAACGCCACCAGCACGTCGTACAGCTCATCGATGGTGAAGGGCTGTTCCTTGCCGACTCTCTCCAGCCATTCGCGGTTGATGAAGGTACGGGCGATCTTGTTCACGGTGCAGTTGATGATCATCTTCACGCCGTAGATGGCGCCGTCCGGGCTGGTGCACGCCGCGCGGTATTCCGGATGCTCTTCGAAGTACTTGAACATGTTGGGCAGCAGGTCCGCGTAGTCCAGCAGGTTCACGAAGTAGCCCTGGGAGCCGTAGTCCGCCATTTCCGCGTTGGACATGGAAGCGTTGGACAGGATGTCAGGCAGCTCGTCGGAAGCGAACATCAGGTTCAGCTGGGTCTTCCAGTCTTCGCCGCTGTAGAAGGTGAAGTCAAACTTCAGGCCGAAGCGTTCGCGCCACTGCTGCCAGCAGAGGTTCTCTTCCACGTCGATCTTCAGACCGAAATTGGCCGCGGAGGTCACCGTGATCTCTTCGTCGCAGATCCGGTAGCCTTCTTTGTTGTAGTAATCGCCTTCGGCGAATACCACGGGTGCGAGAGACAGCACCAGACAGAGCGTCAGTGCCATTGCCAGGAATTTTTTCATGGGATGCCTCCTTTTAATTTACGGGAAACGGGTTCACACACCTTTTCCCGCAGGATACCTGTTCGCGGCGCGGAGCGGGAAGGTTCTCTTCCGCTCCGCGCCTGTAAGGCGGATTACTGATTGGCCGCCACGTAGCGGTCATACGCCGCCTGATAAATGGCAACATACTCATTCAGGCCGATGGATTCCAGCGTCGCGATATGCGCGGCCCAGTCGGCTTCCAGATCCTTGTTGCCCATGATGAAATCCGCGAACGCCACGGAGAGGTAGTTGTCAAGGTCCACGCTGAGCGTGGCGAGCTTGTTGAGTTCTTCCTCGGTGAAGGTGAAGCACTCGGTCGGGAAGCAGGTGACATGTTCCAGACCCTCACGGCGGGAAGCATAGGTCAGCAGCGCCATCCAGCCCCACTTGGCGACCAGGTCTTCGTTGGTCAGGATCTCGGTGGGCGCGTCGTACCAGAGCACGTTGCGGGTCAGGTCGCCGTCAAATACCTTGAAGGGGCCGTTGAAGGTCGCCTTGTACTGCCGGAATTCGTCCTTGGAGCCGAATCCTTCGGGCACGTAGATCTCGATTACGTTGGCCTGCAGCACTTCGTCGAACTTGTAATCGAAGGTGACGCCTTCATAGCCGCTGAACGCCTGCTCCTGGCCTTCCGCGGTAAACAGGTAGTCCACCCAGCGTACCAGCGCCTCGATGTAGGGGCTGTCCGCGCTGATCGCAACCTTGAAATTGCTCTGGATTCCGGAAGGAATCGGCAGGAAGGGCTTGTCGTTGTATTCGCTGGTCAGGCCGATGACGCCCAGCCAGGCAGCGTCGGTGGTGATATCCTGGCTGCTCATCACGAACGGAGCGGAACCGGTGGCATAGAAGCCCATCCGGTCGGCGGCGCACAGCGCGTTCACTTCGTTGCCGGTCAGGGTGAAGGCTTCTTCCGCGATCAGGCCTTCGGCGTAGCACTTGTGCATGAAGGTCAGGAACGCCTTATAGGGTTCGGACGTATCTGCCAGGTAGATCTTGCCTTCGTCGTCCGCCTGGATCAGGTTATAGCCGGAATAGGTGTTTACGTTGAAGCCGTAAGCGACCAGCAGCGCGTTGACCGTGCGGCCGGTGCCGGCGGAGAAGTAACCCAGCGCCACTTCGTCGTTCGGGTCGCCGTTGCCGTTCGCGTCCTGCTCTTTGAACGCCACCAGCACGTCGTACAGTTCATCGATGGTGAAGGGCTGTTCCTTGCCGACTCTCTCCAGCCACTCCCGGTTGATGAAGGTACGGGCGATCTTGTTCACGGTGCAGGGAATGACCATCTTGACGCCGTAGATGGCGCCGTCCGGGCTGGTGCACGCCGCGCGGTACTCCGGATGCTCATCGCAGTACGCCAGGAAGTTCGGGATCAGCTCCGGATAATCCAACAGGTTCACGAAATATCCCTGGGAGCCGTAATCCGTCATTTCCGCGTTGGACATGCTGGCATCGCACAGGATGTCCGGCAGCTCGTCGGAAGCGAACATCAGGTTCAGCTGGGTCTTCCAGTCTTCGCCGCTGTAGAAGGTCATGTCGAATTTCAGGCCGAAGCGTTCGCGCCACTGCTGCCAGGCGATGATGTCTTCGGGGATGACCTTCAGCCCGAAGCTGCCCGCGGTGGTTACCGTGATCTCCTCGTCGCAGATCCGGTAGCCTTCCTTGTTGTAGTAATCGCCTTCGGCGAATACCACGGGTGCGAGGGACAGCACCAGACAGAGCGTCAGTGCCATTGCCAGGATACGTTTCATGTGCTCTTCCTCCTTAATGATATTATTCAATCCGAAGATTTGAATCGAATTCATTCGCCGGGATGAGCGGCGCTATACCACGCTGTTGCCTCCGTCCACGCCGATGCTCTGTCCGGTAATGAAGGACGCCTCGTCGGACGCGAGCAGGCTCACGATGCCGTCCAGATCCTCTTTCCTGCCGAACCGGCCGACCGGGATGGATTTCAGGGTCGCCTCGGCGTAGACCGGGTTCTGCAGTACTTCCCGGTTGCGGTCCGTCAGCACCACGCCGGGCGATACGTTGTTGATGGTGATGCCGAACGGGGCCAGCTGCGGCGCGAGCGAACGCACAAGATTCGTCTGCGCCGCCTTGCTCGCGGAATACACCGGCATCATGGGATGCGGGTGCACCTCCTGCACGCTGCCGATGGTGATGATGCGTCCCCATCCGCGCTCCTTCATGCCGGGCACCGCCTGGGTGATCAGCCGCAATGAGGCGTAGAAATTCGCGTTCATCTGGCGGTCGAAGTCCTCGTCGGTCACGTCCGCCGCCGCGGCGCGGATCTGCACGGACGCGTTCAGCACCAGGATATCCACCTTCCCGGCGCGCGCGATCACGTCCTTCACCTGTTCACGGTCGGAAAGATTGGCCTGCAGCAGCGAGGCCTCCCGGCCTTCCGCCCGGATGAGCTTCGCGTTTTCTTCCGCCGCGCCGCGGTTGCCGCAGTAGAGCAGCACCACGTCCGCCCCTTCCCGTGCGAGCCGCAGCGCGACGGCGCTGCCGATGCCCCGGCTCGCGCCGGTCACAAGCGCCCTTTTTCCGATCAGTTTCTGCCGATACTCCGTCATGTCTTCTCTTCCTCACCGAGTGTGCGTTCGTGCGTTCTGTTCATCGCGGAACCGTTTTTCGGAAAATCAAACAAACCGGTCCGCTTCGATCCGGCATTTCTGCCATTGTCTGTATCATAACAGGATTCCGTTCCGTTTGTCAAACGAAACCTTGCGAACTTTAGAATATAATGGCATATATTCTACTTTTTCCGTTTGCGGCTCCGAAGCACACCGTTCCGGTCAGCGGTCTGTCAGGCGTTTGCTTCCGCCTCCCGCTGCAGCACCGGAGGGCGGCTGCCTTCCCGGATATGCGCGGCGTCGTTGAACAGCTCGATGACCGGATGCACCCACTCCCCCGCCCGCACCGGAAAACGCAGGATGGTTACGGAAGTGAACGTATAGGGCATGAAGGTGCACACATAAGGAAAGGGCAGCGACAGCAGGTGCGAAAGCGCGCACGCGCCGGAACCGCCGTGGCTGAAGAGCGCGGCGGTTTCTTCATGCTCCGCCGTGCAGAAAAAGCGGTTTCCCTCATGCCGGTAGCCGTGCGGCAGCAGCAGCGCGTCGATTTTCCCGCAGATCATGTCATCATAATCCAGCGCGCTGTTTCCGGCAAAGTACGGATGCTTCCGCCAGTCCCGCGATGAATAGTCGAAGTTCTCCCGGTCGGTCATCCATCCGGCCAGGATCCACGGATGGCCCTTTTCGGGGATATCCTCCCCGCCCCAGGAGATTTCATGCATATAATCCAGCACCCGAACGGGCAGATTCAGGCGCCGGGCCGTATAATCCGCCGTTTCCCGGGCGCGGCCGTTCGGCGAGGAATAGATCACGGAGATCCCTTCGCCGGACAGACGCTCCGCCGCCGCCGCGGCCTGCTGCCTGCCGTTTTCCGTCAGGCAGTCGTTCGCGTAATCCGGCTCTCCGTGGCGGACAAAAATGATGCGCATACAGCCTCCTGAGTCCGGGCTGCTTCGCAGCCTTTCGCGGGGAATTCTATGAATTCCTCGCGGCCTGACAGGGTATGAACCTCTCACCGATCCTGCGGGAACGGTTCGAGGTGTCGTTCCGCGCCGCCGCGCATGTCGCCGGCGCGGATTCAACGCGGCGGGTGTGCCCCCGCCTGCACCATCTCTTGATCGATGAATTTTCATCGATGCCTGCTGTGCACGCCGTGCGCCGGCGGGTTACGACGCCGGTGCACGGACTTGTGCTGCAGCACCTGTGGACCTTCGTCCTGCGCTGTTTATCCGACCGTGATTTCCGTTTCGCCGCCGTTCCAGCTGGAGACGACGTATTTTTCACCCGGTCCGATCCCGGCCGGGCAGTCGCCCTCGGCGGATATCAGCCGCTCCTCGCCGGGCTCCAGCAGGAAGTAATTGTCCTGGGGCAGGTCCCGGATGGCGAGGGATGCGAAGCCCAGCGTCACCGGGAAGGCGGGAGCCTCTCCCGTGTTCTTCAGGCGCAGCAGCACCCGCGCGCGCCGGCCTTCAAATTTCGCCTTTTCGACCTTTGCCTCCAGCTTCGCGTCTCCGGCCGCCCGGATCTGATTGCGCAGCCACGGGCCACTCTCAAAGCGGAAATTTTCCTTCGGCGACTGCCGGAATTCGGCGCGCGCCTTCTCATCCGCAAGGCGGGAGAGGCACTTGGGCCACCACACCTGCCGGTCGATCACCCTCTGGTCCTTCTCCAGGGTCAGCGTGACAAAGAAGAAATGCTCGCTCCATTCCTCCGGCACGCGGAAGCTTTCGCACTTCCCGTCCATGTCGGAAATTTTCCACACTTTTTCCTCCGCTTTCCGCAGGGCCGGGTCATACCCGGTCAGGCGCCCCGTGATGCCGTCCGTATCGGCGGCGTATTCGTTCATCACGCGCAGCGGCAGGCGGATCTCCTCCCCGGGCGCCACGGAGATCTCATCCAGCGCCACATGCGCCTCCAGGTTCCGGTAGGCGTGCTTCAGGTAATAGAAGGGCGCGAGCGGCTCCCCGTGCCCGTCCACCAGCTGGATGCCCACCGTCATCCAGCTCCTGCGGAACACCCAGGGGATCACGCCCGCCGTCACCGGCTGCTGCTCGCGCAGGGACTGGACCATGATCTCATAAAACTCGCACGCGGCGATCTGCGTATCCTCCACGAGCTCGGAAAGGCTCACGCCGCTGAGCGGGCCGATCTGGGAGGCGCGGGAAAGCATGCGCGGCACGCGGGAGGGCACATACTCCACAAAATGATTCAGCAGCTCCGGGAACTGCTTCCGGAAATCCTCTCCCGTCATCTCGGGCACAGTCTGGCCGCACTCCTTTTCCGACAGGTACGTGCGCATGCCTTTCATGCTGGGCAGGGAATGGATGCCCGATTCGGCCACAAACGGCAGATGGCGGAACAATCTCCTGTACCACACCGGCTCCATATCCGTATAGATATGCGCGCTGCCGCCCTCCGGCGTGGTGTTGAACAGATGCCGTCCGGGATCCAGCGCTTTCAGCGTGCGGCTCATCACGAACATGTTCGCCGCGTTGCCGCGCATGTAGGGATAAAACTCATTTCCGCCGCAGTGCACCGCCAGGGACGGATGGTTCCGGATGCGGAACAGGTTCATCGCCATCTGCGCTTCCAGCACCTCCTGCGGCCAGGACACGGTCGATCCGGTATTGGCAATGAACCAGTCCTGCCACACCATCAGGCCCTTTTCATCGCAGAGCCGGTAAAAATCGTCCGATTCCGGCACGCCGCCCCCGCTCCACATCCGCAGCAGATGAATGCCGGCGCCGCGCGCCAGATCCAGCGTCCAGTTCATTTCCGCCGGGTCTTCCCGGTACAGGATATCCTGGGGCATCATATTGACGCCCTTCACGAAGATCCGCTTTCCGTTCACGATGAACTGGAAATCCTCCCAGCGCAGCCTGACGCGCGGTCCCGCGGTGCGCACATGCTCGATCGTGCGCACGCCGAAGGGGAACGTGACGCGGTCTTCCTGTCCGGATACCGTAAAAATCAGCTCCGCGTCGTAGAGGAACGGCTCGCCCATGTCGTGCGGCCACCAGAGCCTGGGAGACGGAAGGGTGAATTCCCGCTCAAAGTACTGGCTCTCGGGCAGTCCCTTCGCCCGGATGCTTCTGTCCGCGTCAAGCAAGTCCACATCCCAGGCGGTTTCAAACGCCGTCTTTCCCGATCCGTGCTCCTTCAGAACCAGCGTCAGGCGCCCTTTCTCCGGCAGGTATTCCTCCCGCAGCCCTTCGTTATAGACATACTGGAATCTCGCGCCTTCCCCGCCCATGCCCCAGAAGGGATGCAGCTCCTCCAGCTGCGGATAAACGATCTCCGTTTCCAGACGCAGCGTCGCCCGATCGTCTCCCAGCGAAAACGTTTCCAGATGCGGCCTTCCCAGGTGCCAGGCCGGAAGCAGCAGCAGCCGCACGCCGCGCCAGAGCCCGGATACCAGCATATCGCCGTTTCCGGTGCGGTTATCCCGCGCGATGTGCCACGGCACGATGGCCCGGTTCTCGCCCTTCCCGTTGAACGCGTCGTATTCTTCCTTCTTTCCCCGGTTGAAGGGCAGGATCTCCGCGATGATCTCGTTTTCGCCCTCCGCGCGCAGCAGTCCGGTCACATCCGTCTGCGGGCCTCCGAACATGCCCTCGTGCGTGCCCAGCAGCGTGCCGTTCAGCCAGAAGCGCGTGTAATACGCCGCGCCGTCAAAAGCCAGGAAGGCTTTTCCCCCTTCCGGGATCCGGGGCGCTGCGAAGGAGCGGCGCAGATACCACACCCGCTCGTCTACAAAATGATACTGCTTGCTGTTCTGCCCCATGTAGGGATGGGGCAGACGGCCGCATTCGTACAGCTGCCAGTAGATGGAAGACGGCACCGTTACGGAAGCGTCATAGCAAAGCTTCTGCGGCTCCTCCGTCACATCCGGGCTTTCCGCGAGGCGCCATTCCCCGTTCAGGCTCACCTGCCAGGGAGCCTCCCGCGTATCCAGATAATAGGGCTGAACCAGACTTTTTTCCGCTGTTTCCTCGGTCATCCTTCCGATCCTCCTTGATCATCGTCCGTTATGGAAATTGTACCGGTTTCCGGTCGTTTTGTCAAAAACAATCTTCAATATCGTTTGAATCCGGATTCAGGGGACTGTTTTTTGATTTTTCTTCATAACAGTCCCCTGAATCCGGGTTTTCGTGAAGTATTCTGTTTCCGCACGCAGTACCTGACGGACGCTGTCGGCCCGGGCCGTCCGCTGTTACCGGGTCCCCCGCCCTTTCAGCGGACAGGTCACGATGCACTTTTCGCCCATCACGGGGCGGAATTTGAACACGTTGTCCTGCTGCCGCAGCGCTTCCGCGAGTTTTTCCTCGGTCAGCTCTTCCGGATACGGGATATTCGTGAAGTTCCCGCCGTACATATTGCCTTCCTCGCACACCAGCGCGTATTTCGTGGCCCAGCTGCAGCGGTTGGCGTCCACGGGCAGGTAAGGGATCTTTCTGCCCCCAAGCGTGATCTCCGCCTTGTTCTCCGGGCGCAGCGCGCAGGTGGGGCACGCCTTCCGGCAGATGTCACAGCCCTCGCACGCGGCGGCAAGGCCTTCCTTCACCTCGTCCGCGTCCAGCGGCGCGTCGGTCACCACCGCGATGAAGCGCTGATGGATGCCGTAACGCTCCGTCGCGACGGAGCCGTTCAGCGTCATCTGTCCCAGTCCCGCTGCCACGGCCTCCAGCGCGTTGCAGGAGGCGTCGGCGAACTCGCCGCGCGGACTGCCCACGACGCTGCCCGCGCCGGTCAGGTTGTGCGTGTACATCGCTTTGTATCCCAGGGTGTCCAGCGCTTTCACAAGGCAGTAGCCCAGGTGTCCGATCAGCCGGTTCACTTCGTACTGCGTGAACACGTACGGCCCCACGGCTTCGGCCGGCGGCTTGCCCACGCGCTCCGCGGCCGTTTCCGGATAATGCATGCCCATCACGATCACGCTCTTCGCGCCGGGCAGGAATTCGTGCGCGCCGCGGATCACGCGTTTCTCCAGACTGGTTTCGGGGTCATAGGGCGTCATGCGCGGGTTTTTGTCGCGGGCCGTCACCAGCACTTCGTCCCGGCGGATCTCCCGCAGCTGTTCCGCGAGGCTGTCGATGGTGTCCGCCGAAGCCACGCCGAACAGATCCGCGCCCTTTTCCCGCGCGAGCGTTTCAAGCGCGGCGCGCAGATCCTGCGGCTGCTCCACCCGGTTCAGATCCGTGTACGCTTTGTCCAGGAAGGGCGCCGCGGTCAGCACCAGGGAGGTGCGCGCCTTCCCGTCCGTGATGCCGGCAAGCTTTTTGAAGGGCTCGTGATCCATCGTGGTCTTCGGCAGCGCGGTATAGCCCAGCGCTTCCAGGTCGCGGCACACGTCCAGCTCCGTAAAATCGACGCCGTAAGACGCGATCGCGTTCGCGTTGCGCACTTCGCTGTCATTCACGGCGCCTTCCCCGGCGCACACGGAAGCGGGACGGTTCGCGGTCAGCAATATCGCGCTCACCCCGTCCGGAAGGAAGGGTTTGATGTCGATGCCGTTTTCCCGCAGCGTTTCGGCGGAGAAGAAATGCACGCTGTCCAGATCCCAGCGGTGGGCGTGCGTCAGCACCCGGTCATACACATTGCGGTGCACCGGAAGATCGCCCGGGGTCACGTGCCGCTTCCTGCGCACGGAAATTCTGCAGTAATCGGGATCGGGCTTGCGCAGATGCTTCGGCAGGCACACTTTCAGGCACACGCCGAACTCGCCCGTACGGGCGCCGTGCTTTTTGATGGTATCCAGCAGCACCTGTTCGTTCACCACGTCGGGAATGGGCAGGTCCAGATCGATGTTGAAATGCTCGCCCCACGCGCAGCGCCACAGGTTCTTATTGGCAAAACGGTGATGCTTGCCCTCCACCACCACGTCCTTGACGCCGTTCACTTCCTTGGTGTACGCCTGGGTGGGACAGTGCCGGATGCACTCGCCGCACATGTCGCACAGCTTTTCGCCGCTGTAGAGCGGCGTCGGGGTCAGCTCCGCCTCCGTAATAATGGATACGAAGCGGTTGCGCGCGCCGTATTCCGGCGTAATGCACAGGCCGTTCCAGCCAAGCTCGCCCAGCCCCGCGCACACGGCGCTGTAGATGTGGCTGATATCCGGCGCGAAGATCGCGTCCAGCTCCTTATACCCGCGGTAGCGCCAGATGTTGGAGCTCGCGATCGGGACGGTTTTGTAGCCCAGATCGTCCAGCATGCGGCCGATGCGGAACGAGAGCACGTCCAGCTTTTCGTTCATCACGTACTGGATGCGGTACGGGCCCATCACCTGGGGATGCACTTCCCCGTCCAGTTCGATGGCCGCGTCGGGATGGTGGATCGCGCACACGATGACGGATTTCGCTGTGGGCAGGATGCCCTGCGGGCTCATTTTGGGCGGCGCGTTTTCATAGCGCCCGATGTTCGCGATGCCGACCAGATCGGCACCCAGGGAATAGGCGTATTCCTTCACAGCCAGGGTCAGACGGGAATCCATGGACACATCCTCCTTTTATAAAGAAAGCAGAAGATCGGCGGAAGGGCGGGCCTGCCCGCCGTTTCTGCAAAGCACGGTCTCCTGCCCTTCAGGCCGGGAGGGCCCGGCGTCGTGCCGGGTCCTCCGCCGGCCGCGTTATTTCAGCAGGTCCGCTTCGATGACCTTGCCGTTGCCGTCATACCATTCCTGCGCCGCGGCAAGGATCTCGCCGTAGCCGCTCTGGTAGATCTTCTTGATCATTTCGTCATAGGCGTCAATGGAGAGGTCGCCCGCGATAATCTTCTCGGTGTACTCGTTATAGATGTCGTTGATCGTGGAGCGGTATTCGGTTTCCGCGTCGTTGGAGGGCATATACACGCCGAACAGGTTGATGTTGTCGCTGCCCTCTGTCGCCTTCCACCAGCTTTCGATTTCCGTCACGAAATCGCCCAGCACCGCGTTGTTCCACCACACTTCGGGCTTGAACCAGAAGCGGTAGTAGATCTTGTAGATGACGCTCTCGTAGCCCGGGATGGTCTGGTATACGCCGTTCTCATCCACGGTGTAGTGCTCGCCCTTCACGCCGTAGTTGATGAATTCTTCCAGCTCCGTATCGGATACGAAGGTATTGATGATGTCGATCACTTCATTAATGCACTTGCTTGTCGCCGGGAACATCCACTCGTTCGCCGCGGGGCTGGCGTCCGCTTCGCCCTTGGTGCCGTCGATGTTCTCAAGCTCCGGCAGGAAGTCATAGGTCCATTCGATGCCGTCCGCCTTCCAGGCCTGGCGGATCTCCTTGGTCCATACGCCGTCGTCCCAGGCAAATACTTTGCCCGCCGTGATCTTTTCACGGCGCTGCGCAGAGGTCTGGTACGCGGATTCCGGATCCAGCAGCCCGTCGGCATAGAGGCCGTGCATGAACTCCAGGTAATCCTTCAGGTACAGGTCCCAGGTGGATTTGACGGTGCCGTCTTCCACATAGAACTCACGCCACATGCCGAACGCGTCCTTCATGCGGCCGGAGTTGAGGGAGGTGTTCGCGTAGGGGATCATGTCCGGATAGACTTCCTTCACCTTTTCCAGCATCGCGCGGAAGGAGGCGGCGTCGGTCGGGTATTCGATGCCGAGCCCCTCGAACAGGTCGCTGCGGTACATAATGCCGTTCGTCAGGAACTTGCCGTTGTAGGAGGTGTGGCGCGGAATGGGCAGGGAATAGTGCAGCCCGTCCTCGCCGACGGACATGGCCCACACCTGCGGGCTCATCAGCGCGGAGATCGCGGGGCCGTATTTTTCGACCGCCTCGTCCACCGGCTGCCAGAAGCCCTGCACCTGGTAATCCAGGAACACTTTGTGATTGCCGTTCACATAGATCGCGTCCGGATAGTCGCCGGCGGAAATGCTCGTGTCGATAAAGGTGCGGGAGTCCGTAGCCGGCATCACGTACACCTTCAGGTTCTTGTAGCCGGTCGCCTCACGGATGGCGTTGATGAACCGGTTGTCGTTCTCGGTCGCGCCTTCCTCATAGCCGGGCACGGAACCGTTGCCGGTCAGCCACAGCAGGATGTCCGCGTCCTTGTTCAGGCCGTCCGCCGCCATCGCGGGCAGCACGGACAGCGCCATGACCAGGATCAGAGCCAGAGCCAACAGTTTCTTCATGGTTTTTTCTTCCTTTCGTTTTTTTGATATCAAACGGACCTTTTCGTCCGCTGTATCCCTATTCTTTCACGGAGCCCATCTTCATGCCCACGATGAAGTATTTCTGCAGCATCGGATAGACCACCAGGATCGGAATGGTGGAAACGAACACCGCCGCCGCGCGGAAGGATTCCGTCGCCACATTCTGGAAATTCTCCGTTCCCTCCAGGCTCTGCATGTCCGCCGCGGTCACGATATCGCGCAGGTATACCGACAGGGTCTTCATATCGTTCCTCGTCAGGTACATCAGGGCCGCCATGTAGTTGTTCCACAGGCCCACCGCGGTGAAGATGGTCACCGTCGCCACCGACGGGATCGCCATCGGCAGCATGATGCGGAAGAACACCTGCAGGTTGCCGGCGCCGTCGATGCGCGCGCTCTCCTCCAGCGAATCGGGGATCGTGTAAAAGTAGTTGCGCGCCATGAACATGTTGAACTGCGTCACAAGCCCGGGCAGGATCAGCGCCCAGATCGTGTTCATCAGCCCGGTATTGCGGATCACGATGTACGTCGGGATCATGCCGCCGGAAAAGAGCATCGCGAACACGTACAGCCTGGTCAGGGTCTTTGAGCCCGGCACCCGGTCCTTGGAGCACACGTAGCCCACGCAGATCGTGAAAAACACCCGCAGCAGCGTGCCGAGCAGGGTGATCACCACGCTGTTTTTGAACGCCAGCTTGAAGATGGTGGACCCCATCAGCACCTGATACGCGACGGTGTTGAAGCCCCGGGGCCAGAAGAGCACTTCCCCCGCGATGACATAGCGCTCCGCGGAGAACGATTTTGCCAGCAGGTTCAGGTACGGAAACAGGCAGATCAGGGCCACCAGGGTCAGAAAGCAGTAATTGAATACCTGGAATACTTTTTCCGCGCGTGTACGTTTCATCCGCTTTCCTCCCTTACCAGATCCCGATGCCGGTATACTTCCGGGAGACTTTGTTGGAAACCAGCATCATCGTCATGCCGAAGATCGAAGCGAACAGGCCCACCGCGGAGGAATAGGAGAATTTCTGACCCACGATGCCCTCGCGGTAGGTGTAGGTGCCCAGTACGTCGCCCACGTCGTACACGATGGGCTTGTAGAACATGAGCACCTGCTCCGTATCGGAGGAAATGATGCTCGACGCGCGCAGGATGATGATGAAGGCGATGGTATGCACGATGTTGGGCAGCGTGATGGAGATCGCCTGTTTCCATTTGCCGGCGCCGTCCACCGCCGCCGCTTCGTAGAGGGTGGGATCGATGGCCGTCATCGCGGACAGGTACACGATGGTGGACCAGCCGCTCTCCTTCCACATCGTGGATACGACGAGGATCCCCCGGAAATACTTCGCGTTGCCCAGGAACTGGATCTTTTCCCCGCCGAGCGACACGATCAGGTTGTTGACGATGCCGGCGTTGCTGAGCAGGTCAAAGAAAATGCCCGTCACAACCACCCAGCTTAAGAAATGGGGCAGGTACACCAGCGTCTGCACGCCCCGCTTGAACCAGGTTTTGCGCACTTCGTTCAGCAGCAGCGCCAGGATGATGGGCACCGGGAACTGGAACACGAATTTGTACACGTTGATGATGAACGTGTTCCAGAGCACCTGCGGGAATTTGTACCCGTTGAACATGGTATTGAAATGCTTGAACCCCACCCATGGGCTTCCCGCGATGCCGATGAACGGCTTGTAATTCTTGAACGCCATCACGATGCCGAACATCGGAAGATAGTTGAAAACGATCAGGCACACGAAAGGAACCAGCACCAGCAGGTACAGATCCCAGCTGCTGCGGATCGCTTTCCAGGTCCTCTTTCTCTTCAGCTGCCTCTCCATCCTATGAATCACCCCATGCAAAAAACATTCGCCGCCAGATCGTAAAACCGTTGTGTCTATATTATCGCTTCCCGGCAATTCTGTCAAATGCTATTTTGCCGCAATTGGAATGAACGTCTGTTTATTCTATATCTTTCGTATATTTCGCGGCTTCCCCGCTCCCGCGAACGCGGCCGGGGAGCGCAGGTTCTCCTTTCCGGAAACGGTCCGCGTTTTCCGCTTTCCGGTTCAGGCCGCGCGACAAAGCAGGCAATACGTCCATCCGCCTTTTCCAATGATGTGCAGTACGATTTGCCGGAAATCGGAATTGGAAGGGGGTGGTATGGGGGGCCGCAGCCCCTCCGTATCCGATCCGCAGGACCGGTTTTGCCGGTCCGAGGAGATTTTTCGCGAAAGTGCGCTTGCCCACTGAGCGCGAAAATTCATTCCCTGCGGATTTCGCGCACGGAAAATCTTTGATTTTCAGCAAAAGACCGAAAAATCGGGCGATACGCGTTCAGCGTATCGCCCGAAGGGCTGTGCAGCAGCCCCTGACCATCCGGCCCTGCCGTCCTTCTCAGAGAACGATCTTCTTTTCGCCCTCGCCTTTGGCGATATGGCATTCCGCCTTTTCGGAAACGCCGTTCTTTTCGATCGCAAGTTCATATTCGCCCGGGTACCCGCAGAGCGCGGCTTTGCCCTCCGCGTCCGTTTCCGCCGTGCCCTGTGATACGAAGCGATGGCGGAACAGTTCCGTAATGACGTCGTACGCCGGCTTCGGCGTATGGTCGAAGCGCGCCAGTCCGCCGTGGTAATAGTTTTCGCCGCTGGTCATGTCGCCCTGCGGCGCGAAATGCGCGTAGCCGTCCACCACGTTCCAGTAGGTGACCGCCTCCATGGACGGATGCGAAAACCAGATCGTATACAGGTTTTCGATGATCTCCGCCTGCACTTCCTCGTCTTCCTTCTCCCAGGAATAGGCGGGGATGGTGACTTCCGTCACCTGCAGCGGACGGTGGAAGGCATTGCGGTAGTACTCCATCGAGTTCCAAAGCCGCTCATAGCTGTAATACGGCAGGGCGCGTTCCCCTTCGTCCTCCCTGCGGAAGAACATATGGAACTGCAGGCCGATCGTATCGATTTCCGCGCCGCCGGCCAGGGCGTCCCGGATCTCCGAGGCGTACCAGGAGCGGTTTTTGCGGAAGGTGTCCCACGCGAAGCCCGTCGCCTCGTTGATGACAAGTTCCGTCTTCGGCAGGTATTTGCGCGCCGTCGCGAAGCTCCAGGTGATCAGATCGTCCTCCCAGAAGAATGGCGTGGACGCCCGGTTGTCCTGTCCGCTTCCGGTCTTGCCCGGATTGTAGCCGCACAGTGTTTCGTTGATCACTTCCATGCAGGGGATCTTGTCCGCGTAGCGCGCCGCGATTTCCGAAATGCGCTTTTCCAGCAGGCGCTTCACCTCCGGCACCTCCCGCGGCACCCACATCGGCGTCCACTGGTCGTAGTTCAGGCAGTGCAGCTTCGGCGTGATGCCCGCTTTCCGGCAGAATTCCACGCAGCGGTCCGCCGGCGGGCGGCGGTACAGGTGCACGCTGCCCTCCGCAAAGCGCAGCCTGCCCTCTTCCGGCTCCACGCCGTTCCAGTAGAAGGGAAGCGTCGCCTGGTTGAACGCGCCGGCGATGAGCTTCTTGTATTTTTCGTTCTTTTCCGGGGTCTCCATTTCGCCGGTCATGAATATATTGGAGCCGTGCCAGAAATCATGCTTCTTGAGGCGGTAGCTCACCTTCGCGCCCGCGACGGGTTTCCCCTGCGCGTCCGTGATCCGCACTTTTTCGGCGCACTTGCGTTCTTCACGCCCTTTCGCGAGCGTCTCCTGCATCTTCTCCCTGTCCCGCGCGAACGCGGCCTTTACGCTTTCCAGTCTGGTCATGCTTCTGCCTCCCATGCTTTTCTTCGGTCATCTTTCCCGCTCTGACAGCGGGTCATTTCCCTGATTATTATCTTATGCCTGCCGCGCTGCGCTGTCAAACGGATTTTATGGAATATTCCGGACCTTATTCTATGATCCGGAAATTTCATCCCCGGATCACCAGCTTCGGCTTGATGAAGATGCTCCTGTCCTGCGCTTCCCCGGTTTCGATCTGCGCGATGAGAAGATTCACCGCGTTTTCGGTCATCGCGCTCTCGTCGCAGCTGACCGTGGTCGGCCGCGAAAGGTAGCGCGTATACGCCGGCACATCGTCGAACCCGACCAGCAGGATATCCCCCGGAATGGCATACTGCAGTTTCTCGCACTGCTCGATGAACATGTAGGTGATCTGCTCGTTATAACAGTAAATCGCGCTGCGCGGCCCCATCCGGCTCAGGAACGCGGCGATTTCCTCGCTGGCTTCCTCCGAAATATGCCCGCCCGCGCGGGCATCCAGCAGCAGCACGTCCCTGCCCGAAACCGGCACTCCGCCGCGCAGCAGGCCGTGGGAAAAGCCCTGCAGCCGTTTGTCGTTCGCCATTTTGATGCCGCAGTATCCGAAATGCCGGAACCCGGAATCCAGAAAATAGGACGCGACGTCCGCGGACACCTCGTAATTGTCCGCCAGCACTGCCTCTCCCCGCGTGCCTTCCGGCCGCATGCCGAGAAACACGTGCGGCAGCGGATAGCGGTTATACATATCGGCGCTCCGCGGTCCGATGCCCGGGCAGGTCAGCACGCCCGCCACGTTCATTTCCTCAAAGCTGTGCAGGATGGCGCGCTCGCGCTGCATATCATAATCGGAAGACGCGATCAGCAGCTGATAGCCGCGGGCGGCGGCCGTCTGGCTCGCCACCTGGATACGGCGGGCAAAAATCTGCGTGTTCAGATAGGTCACGTGCATGCCGATCGTCTTTTGTCTGGGTCCCGTCAGCAAAAAAAGCGGGCTGTCCCTTCCGATCAGGCCGTAGGTCAGAAACCTGCGCTTCCCGATCTTCCGGATCAGCCGTTCCTCCTCCAGCGACTGCATGATATTGTGCGCGGTCTGCATCGCGACGCCGCACTTCTCCGCCAGCTCCTCCGTGGTAACAAACCGCTCACCGGGCTTCCCGAACGCCCCCGAGAGCAGCCTGTTTCTGACTTCCGCCAGGTTCTGGGCCCGCGGCTTTCTTCCGTGCGTTTCTTCCATGGTATCCTTCCTTCCGCGCTGTTTTTCGCGCGGGGCGCAGTGATATTGTCTTCGGCAGTGATATTGCGCATCGCGCAGTTTCAGACAGTTGGATAAGACCGCGCCGAAGCGCGGAGAGACGGGAAGGGGCAGAAGAGGCAATAGGGCAAGTTCGTTTCGCTCAGAAAAAAGCTCCATCGTTCCAGGCACTTTTCACTGCGATCGTCGCAGCCGCTCCCGCTTCGACTTCGTCTCACGGATTTCCCGTTGCCTTACCCCGTGTCTTTTTCGAAAGAAAGCTTGTTGAAGCAACAGAGATCAATCGTTCTAAGCACTCTTCACTTTTCACTCTTCTCTTTTCACTGAACGAAGCGAAGCGGAGTTCCCTTTTCCCTATTCCCTATTGCCTCTTCCTGCTCATCGGCATGCCACACGCCTTCCCCGTCCCTGCGGAACACGCTCACGCTGCAGTTCGGCACGGGGAACGGCTCCCGCATGCCCCGGATGCCGCCGTAGCGGAATCGGGCCGTCATGCAGCGCAGCATGCCCGCGTGCGTCGCGACAAGCACCTTTTCCCCGGGATGGCGGAGCGCGTATTCGTCCATCGCGGCGTTGCTTCTTTCATATGCCGCGGCCACCGTTTCCCCGCCGGGGAAGGCGCACGCCTCCGGTGTTTCCCGCCAGCATTTCAGGTTTTCGGGATCGTTTTCCGCGATCCAGTCGATGGTGTTTCCGCACCAGATCCCGGCGTCGAATTCCGCGAGGCGCGCGTCCGTCACAATGGGGATATCGCGGCCCATCAGGATGATCCGCGCCGTTTCCAAAGCCCTTGACAGCGGGCTCGCGTAACACACGGAAAACGGGATGTCCCGCAGTTTTTCCCCCAGGCTCCGCGCCTGTGCCCGGCCCTCGTCGATCAGCGGAAAATCGCATTTCCCCTGCCAGATCCGCCGCGCGTTGCCCAGGCTTTTTCCGTGCCGTACCACATACAGAACCGTATCGTTCATACCGCTTCTTTCCCGGCGTCCGGGCTTTCCGCCCGCGCCGATCGGCCTGCCGTTTCCTGCTGTTTCCCGCCTGCCGGGGCTTTCCCGTCTCCTGCCGTTTCCCTTTCCCGGTATTCCGACGGGGAGGCGCCGAATTTCCGCCGCATCGCCTTATAGAACGTGTTGTACAGCGCAAAACCGGACCGTTCCGCCACCTGCTGCACCGTAAGGGACGTGTTTTTCAGCAGTCCCGCAGCGATCTGCATCCGCTGCTCCTCGATATAGTCGGCAAGGGAAGCGCCGCGGCGCTCGTGCATCAGCGTCTGCACCTGGTTTTCCGTAAGCCCGAAATGGCTGCATATGGTTTTCGCGCACAGGTCCTGGTCCGTCAGGTGCTTCTCGATATAAGCGATGATCTTCCCCTCCGGGTCGCTTTCCTTCTTCCGGTATTCGGCCAGCACGTCGCACAGTTCGGACGCGTATCCCTCCAGCACCGCAAAATAATCCTTCAGCGGCTGGTTCAGATCCGGCGTCGGGAGCTCGACCGCCTTCAGCGCCTCAAAGTTTTCCCGCTTCACGCGCAGCATCACGGACAGCGCAAAATCCAGCGTCCGGTTGAAGGTTGCCGCGGTCACGCTTTCCGACGGCTCCTCCGGCATCATCAGATACAGCCGGTGAAGGCTCGCGGCCGCGTTGTCCTTTTCGGCGATGACCAGCGCGTCGTAATGCTGCTGGAATACGGTATAATCCAGCTTCATATTCCACTCGTACTTTTCAAATCTGGCGCTTGTGAAGAACCGCGCGGGATCCCGTTTCGCGATCGCCATATGCTGGATCCGCTTCGCCTGGGAATAGGCTTCCCGCAGATTATCCGCCCCCGCGTATTCGTCCGTCAGATAAATCTTGACCGTCTGACGGTACCGCTCCGTCCAGGTCTTCCGGAAGGTCTGCAGCACCGCCTCAGGCCCCGCCTGCACCGGAAGGATCGCCACAAACATCTTTGTGGACAGGTTCAGGCAATACACCTGATGCCCCGCCGTTTCCCGCAGCAGCTCCTCCGCGCCGATCTGCCGCGCAAGCGTATCCTTCATGCTGCCCGCCGGCCATTGGATGACCACCATCGCAAGGCAGTAACGCTCCGGAAACTCCGGAAGCGCTTCCGAAAAGGACCGGTACGAGGACGCGGTCGCCACATTCCCCAGCAGTGCCTTTTCCAGCATGCTGTTTTCAATCAGGCGCTGCTGTTCCTTCAGTCTGTCCGCCGAGACGCGGATTTCCCGGTTCATGCCGCTCAGGGAATGGTCCAGGTATTCGTAGAAGGTTCTGGAATCCGCGGCGCTCCTGTCCGTCACCGCTCTCGCCTTGTCCGACAGCCTTCGCAGGGGCAGCGTATTGCGCCAGGCAAAGAAGGCTGCGATCAGCACGCCGCCCCCGATCACGGCCGTCACGGAATAGCGGATGGTCATGATCAGAGGAAGATTATCGCGGAATATGGCGTCCCGCCGGGCGGAAAACACAAACCGGACGCCGTACCGAGAGTCCGCCCCGATGCTGACGGGATCCCCCGCATCCTCCCCGGAGGCATACAGTACCCGCCCCGTCTGCGCGCGGATTTTTCCGCTGCCTCTTTCGGCA
>JAEEGL010038758.1_pt1 | contig 19384 bp, 18 predicted proteins | sample 9134231 | NCBI WGS metagenome assembly JAEEGL01 (sample SAMN16246548, study PRJNA631951) | gut metagenome | biome: gut microbiome; feature: rumen; material: fiber-attached | host: Bos | place: Iran: Karaj | collected 2018-10
AGCAGACTTAACATTGCTGTTAACAAGATGAACTAATCATATATTTAATATAAAAATTAAACTCCCTTGTCACCGTCAGGCAAGGGAGTTATTTTTATGCTTTTTCTTATTCTATTAAAACGCTTGTGCCAATAAAAGGATAAATGCTGAATTCCAGTAAATAGTAACCTCGTTAGTAGAATAACTAAGGAGTTTATCTGTAAAGCATTTAGCTGGTGGATTACCAGTGCAGTCTGCCACAGCATCCGGGTCCATTAATCCCGAGTTAGGGCCACCGCTTAACATACCAGGCATAGGAGCCTTTACTGCTGAAGATGGTCTGTGATGAGGATTCATAATTCTATTACTACCCTCTCCAGTTACAAAGCAAACATTACATGGATTCTTTCCAAGGAGGTAATGCATATGTTCTTTAGCGGCTTTAAGGTACTTTTCATCACCAGTTAGCTTATATGCATCATAGAGATGACTTCCGTTTTCAGCTACATAGTAGTTGCTACCCCAGATGAAACTGTCTTTATCAAATGATATTCCATAACCATTGTTTTTGCATTTCTCTAATAATTCATCTGCCTTTTCAACCATAGATGCCATAATTAAGTCTTTAAGATCTTCATTAACAGGATATTTAGTATTTATATATGCAAGATTTCCGAATGTTCCTACATCTTCCCAGCCATATCCATGAAGTTTATAATCATTGGCAATCTTTTCAAAGTCAGATCTATACTGCTCATCACCAGTTGCATCATACATCTGTGCTGCCGCCCAGTATAATTCATCTATTTCAATCTTATCTTCATATACGCCGGTATTAACACCTTCCGGGTTATGGAATCCATCTTCTGTTTGAATGGTTGAAGCCTGAGGATATGCTTTTTTGGCTGCATCAAGCAAAGTTTTTGCATATTCTTTGTTATATTTCTCATATACACCTGCTGCCATAGCCATACATGCAGCGAAGTCTGCAGTAGCAGTTAATGAGAATGGACATATAATAAGTTCTTCTTTCTCTTCTTCCGGCATAAAGAAACCACAGAATGATGCACAGGTAACTTTGTGATATACTTTGCCTGTCTCTTTATCCTGCATTTTAAGCATCCAGTCAAGCTCATATTTTATTTCTTCAAGAATATCTGGAAGACTGGTTTTCTTTGGAATATTTAAATCAATAGATAATAATGATTCATCTTTTTTAATTGCCAATAATAAATCTGCAACAGTTACTGCAGCCGGAACTACATATTTACCATAGTCTCCAGCATCATGCCATCCACCATTTACATCTATAAATGTTTCAGTTCCATATATGCGGGCCTTTGATGTGTGGCATTCTTCATGAGCAAATAAGCCTGCATACTTCTCGGTAAGTTTCATTCCACATCTTTGAAGATAGAAAAATCTTATAGAATCTACTAATACTTTATTATAAACATCATCTGTTATTACAAATTCTTCTGATGATTCATCTCCAACAACTACTTTATATTTGCCTTCTTCTTTTACATTAGAAAAGTCTATAGAATAATCTCTTTCACTGGCACCTTCATCATCTACATAGTTAACTATCTCACCAGAGAGGACTACCTTACCATCCTGATTAATAACAGCATACTCACCAGCATTATCACCTCTGTAGACTGCTATTTTGCTATCTGATGGTCTATAACCTATTTCATTAACTAATATATTACCCATGATCTTTACTCCAATCACACTTATAGTATTTTGCATACATATGCATTATATCATATCTTTTATTACTTCTCCACCTATAATAAGACCTGCAACGCCTGGAACAAATGAAACAGATCCAAGAGTTCTTCCCACGCAGGAAATAGGCTTTTCTTCAGAATATACTACCTTTAATCTCTTTATGCCTCTTTCGGATAATTCTTTTCTCATCACCTTGCATAAAGGACATACCTTGGTATCATATATATCTGCTACTCTAAACATAGTCGGGTCTATCTTCTTGGCGGTCCCCATAGAACTGATAATCGGAACACCTAACTTGTTACATCTGCAAACCAGTTCAATCTTAGCAGTCACGTTGTCTATTGCATCTACTACATAATCATATTTTGTCAAGTCGATTTCATCAGCATTATCCGGTAAATATAACATTTCTTTACCTGTAATGTTACAATCCGGTGCAATGAGTCTAACCCTTTTAATCATCTCATCAACTTTGCTTAATCCTATATTTTCAGAAGTTGCAACTATTTGACGATTAAGATTTGTAACATCTATTGTATCTGCATCTACCAAAGTAAGATTACCAACTCCGCCTCTTGCTAAAGCCTCAACAACATAGCCTCCTACTCCGCCAAGTCCAAAAACTATAACAGAAGAATTATGAAGTTTGTCCATAGCCTTACTTCCAAGCAAAGCCTCCTGCCTGTCAAGTCTATGGGATAAATCTATAGTAGACATATATATTCCTTCCACTGATTTACGCTGTATTCGTACATATCTTCACCATTAAGATACGCCGCATACCACTTTGCTGTCATTTTAACAGCATCTTCTATATTCCATACAGGTTTTAATGATAATTTATCAGTTATCTTATCTGTATTAAGACTAAGAACATTAGCTTCAACCATCTTTGAGTTATCCGGCTGAATCTCATATTTAAAAGGCTTAGTTTTAGAAACTTCATTGTCAGTCCAAGCACTTTCAAATATAGAAAGCATCTTTTCAACAGAAATGCCACCTTCTACTATTGGTCCGATATTATAGTTATCTTCATAGTTTCTATCCATTGTTTGCAAAGCACCAACCATAAGATAAGCACAAATTGGCTCAAGTACATGTTGGAATGGTCTTGTGGCGTGTGGATTTCTAATTTTAACAGTGTCAGAACTATCTATGGCCCTTATACAATCAGGAATAAGCCTGTCCTTGGCATAATCTCCACCACCAATAACATTTCCTGCTCTCATAATGGAAACCGGAATATTATTATCTTTCAGGAAACAGTTAATATAACACTGCGTAAGTATATCGGCACAGCTCTTGGAGTTTGAATAAGGATCAAAGCCATTAAGTTCATCACTTTCAATATATCCTTCCATTCTGCCATCATTACGATATACTTTATCAGTTGTGATAATAACCACAGACTCTGCTTTATATCCATCTTTAGCCATCAATCTGACTGCTTCAAGTACATTGGCTGTCCCCATTACATTAATGCTATATGTATCTAAAGGGTTTACATAAGACTCCCTAACTATAGGCTGAGCTGCAAGATGAATAATTACGTCTGGCTTTACTTCCTTTATGTAATTATAAATTCTATCGTAATCTCTTATATCGCCAATCCTACTATGTATTTTTGAATCAATTCTGCAGATCTCATACATAGATGGATTAGTAGGTGCATCAAGAGAATAACCATAAACATCTGCGCCTAGTTCTTTAAGAACTATTGACGCCCAGGAACCTTTAAATCCTGTATGTCCTGTAATTAAAACTTTTTTATTTTTGTAATAATCTTTCCAATCAAGCATTATCTTTACCTTAATTACTGAAAATTACGTCCTTTTCTAAATAATGCAACATATATCATTCTATATAATTTGTTCCAATAGAATCTCGGATAATAGAAATCTATTGCTTCATAATGTTCAGATACTGAATACTGATGTGTAAACTGATATCTTCTTGAGATATTTAGATTATAATCTTCTACCCTGACTGACTTTTCTTCTTTCTCAATAAAGAATTCTTTGTCTAATCTTTCTACATTATATATTCTTATATATTCGCCATAAGTTCTATGACAGTCTTGTATCACTCTTTTAAGTTTTCCATTTTCTTTATAGAAAGTTCCACCTGGTCTTTCAGTGCAGTGATCTCCCTTTGGAAAGAACTCTTCTAATTGCCATTTATTCCAGTTAAGAATAAAGCATCTGCTGCTTTCCTTATCGATATCATATCCGACTATATATGTTATTCCATCATTTTCATATAAGGCACAATCAACTATATGGCAATCAGCTAATAATGAATCAGTTTTCTCCCACTTGTAAGGATACTGAGTACATTTATAAAGATGAATATCATTAGCACTATATGTTTCCGGAATCATATATACCTGACCATCATGCTCAAATACATTAGGGAATGACATATGTGTTGACTCTTTAATAATCTCTTTAGGTCCAACAACCTGTCCATCCTTAATTTCGAATACTCCAATAGTTCCAAGTCCATAGCGGAAATCCAACATTTCTACAAATACTGCTGTTATTCTATTATATTCATATATAAAGGAGTCTGCATATCCGCATGTAGATGTAGGTAATACTACATTAAACTCTTCACTACCTTTCTTTCTATAAGCCATTCCGTAAGCACCTTCACGAAATAGTCTGTTTGTTATTACTGTAAATATATTTTTAGCCATAATTATTTTTTTATTATATATTTAAAGAATACTTTATCATCAGGACTGTTGGTACCAAAATTCCACAAATATAGTATTTCCCCTTCTCTTGTGTAAGGGCCATCACTTCCTAAGGTATATAAAAAGTCTTCCAGGGGATTATCCCACCCATGAAGTGCAATCTGCCTACATCCTCTATATATTTCTACTGCTGGAGTTGCTACCCCAAGTATAAGACAAAGAATAAGAGCAAGCAAAAGTGTTCTGTTAAGTGAATACTTATCTGCCTTCTGTCTTTCTTCTTTCGACGTCGGCTCTTTGCCATCCAGAGTCTTATATTTCTTAAGATATCCTTTTTCAGAAATAAGGAAACAAGCAACAAGATAATAAACTACAAACAGTGCTGGTATTGATGCTCTCATTGGGAAATCAACATTAGATCCCATCTTAAGAAATGGGAATATCAAAAGAGAAATAAGTGTTACATAATATAAAGGATTCTTATAATTCTTTCTAATAATAAGTAGCATTACTACAAAAAACTCAAAACATATAAACAATAAATATGTCTTGATGCTATTGCCTGCCATTGCAGCACTTTCTGCTGCACCAGACAATCCTTCTGCTGCACCAATAAGTGCGTTTCCTTCCTGCTCTATTCTTAATGTACCACTACCGGATATGGCATCATTTGATAAAAGATATAATCCTAAAAATGGGAAAATACCTATTGCCGACAATATATTTGATACCGAAAATACATTCTTAACAAAGCTAATAACTGTCTTTGTTTTAATATTCTGAATAAGTTTAATTATTCCAAATGTAAGACAATAAATAAAATACCCTACAAATGGGAATGGTCCACCAAACAGGCACATCATACCAATATAAACATATGATGATACATTTTCTTCCATAAGAAGAAGTGCCATACAAATCCAAGGAATAATGGACTGATTAAATACCCAGAATAAACATGTGGTAAAAGAACTATATTGATAATACTTAGCCCACCATTCAAGATGGTAAAGATTAGCACCTAGCGGTTCGATAGAACCAAGAATATCCATTCCACTAAAAAAAATAAATAACACTATTAGAAATATTTGTTTTTTCTTATTACTTGCTTTAAATAATGCCAGTAACAACAAGAATAATGTCACAATAAGCATAGATGCCCATATATACTGCGCAATATTACCTATTCTAAATGCCCAAAGATCTGAAGCACCTAACATTGATCCAAGTTTTCCAATAATAGCCGGAGGAAGCCAGTAACCAATATAATATACTAGATATCCGTTTGATACCGGATAATATACTGGCCAGTCTCTAAGAACTATATCTCTATATATTGCATTTCGCCAAGGATAATCCTTGCTTTGAGCCCAAAATCCACCTATACCAGAAAGAAAAACCCAGGTCAAAGCAATAAAAGCAATAATAATCAAAGTTGATACTTCAATCTCTATATCCCTACTATTATCCTCTTTAGCCTTTTTATCACAATATAAGGCCCAATATAATCCAACAACTGAAGATACAATTACAAGCAGGCAATAATACCATCTAAGCCATCCAATAGCAAAGATGATAACCGGTAAAGAAACAAGGATTAAAGCTAAAGCACGTATTAAGTTGTATTTAATCTTTAATGTCTTCATCTTATAATACTCTATAATTAAAACATAAATGTTACAGTATGCAGAAGGCCTACAAGACCAGCCATCATCACAAGAATAAGAATAGTTGTAACTGCTTTTCTTCCACCAGACATGTTCTGCAAAGGAGTATTACCCCCTATTACACTCATAAGTACAATAGGCGCTGCAACCATAAACATAAATACTATTCTCATAATTGCCTGAGGTATCATCACATCATCCAGATATAATAATCTGTCACCAGTAGTTGCAACTTCATATCCATTATCTTGAAAAGCCTTAGCATCATCACTTAAAGCATTATTAACATCATAATCCATAGCGCGAATTTTACCTGTTATTACAACAGGCTTTGATGAAAAGCCATCGACAAACTTCTTTTGAAATCCTTTAGAAGCACGAACATATACAACTGTTCCTTCATCAGTATAAACAGAATAATAGTATTCTTTACCTGTCGGAATTCCATTAATTGTATGAGTAACTATATATATAGGTCCATCAGCCATCTTAATTCCACCTGATATATACATACCTTTTTCAGGATTAACTACATATTCATCCAAGGTCTTGGCGAATACTGCACCACCCAAATTAATAATACCCGTCATAATATATGCAATGGCAAATCCACCAACAATAATCAGTGATAAAAAACCTAGAACTCTATTTTTCAAACCATAAACTCCTTTTTTATAAATACACAATCCTTTAATACCCTTATTTTTAGTCAATATCAAATAATTCTAATAATTATTCCAAAATCAATCTCTTATTTATAATTTTATCACTTATATTATATATCTAGACAACTAGATGACATAATATATAATCAACAAACAAAAAAGAAATATCATCTAGGAAAAAACCTCATATTATATTATTGTTTCACAAGTTGTAATAATAAAGATAGTGAAAAATAATCAATAAAAAACCATCATTTGCACAGTTTTAAACAAATTTAATACAAAGCCAACAATTACTAATTCTGAAAAACAACAAGAAAATCTTATAAGATGTTCATTAACCTATCGCCCTAATATATTCCCATTCATAAAATAATCTAACAAGTTAATATTTGTTCCATTAGATTTTATATCAGATAAAATAACAACATTGTCTTTCGTTTTTACCCACAACTTATCTCCAAATATATTTACAATTTTTCCTGAAATACCAATATAGTTAATTACCCCATACTCTTTTCCATGTTCAACCTTACCAACCTCAAAATTTTTTCCCTTATACTCAAACCAAACTCCAGTACCAAGAGGTTTAGCCATACACCTCCAAAGATTTACATAATATGACGATTTTTCTCCAAATGAACATAAATCGCCCATTGATCGAGAGAATTTGTTGCAATATGCAAAACCATCTTTTGTTTGTTTTACCCCAGTATTAATACCATTAAAAACCTCATACAAAACTTTAGGAACATCTTCCGCAATTCCATCCACCATGTTTCCATGTACATCCGCATATGTTTGTTCTTCTAAAATGGGAATTCTTTTAATAAAGAATATTTCACCATCATCTAATTCAGGTCTTACTCTATGAATTGAAAATCCTATTTCATGCTCTCCATTCATTATCGCCCAAGCATTTGCAGAAAATCCTCTCCATTTTGGAAGTATTCCACCATGACAATTAATGAAAATATATTTTTCTGTTAATTCCCTAGGTATAATTCGTCTATATTCCGGCAAAAAAATAATATCCGCTCTTCTTAAGCATTCGTCCGAAAAATTAAATTCTTCAATACGATTATTGAGCAAAGAATTAAGTTTCTTAAAAAAAACAGACCTGTCTTTTTCTGAAACGGAAGAATCCTGAATAATACCTATTATTTTTATGTATTCATTATTTTCATTTTTTACAATAAATTGGCTTGTTGCATTACCTGTTCCCATCACAAGTACATTTACTTTTTTCATCATAATTTCCACCTAAAAAAATAGTTTAGTATCAAATACATAATTCCCATGTTTTATATACAACCGTTCTTCCACCAAAACCTTCTTTCTGCGATATGAGTCCTTCGTTTAGAAAAGAACCATTCTTTTCTGTTGATATTCCAAAATCGAGCCAATCTTTTGAATTCTTATAACGCTCAATAACACTTGAAATAACTAAATCTAATGCGCCAATCTTTCTTGCATCACCATTAGCAGCCAAATACTGCGTATGAACTAAGTTGTCATATTCAAAAAGAATTGCTCCCGCTATCATTTCATTGTTTTTCCTTGCTACCACAAGACGTATATTATTGGGAAATCTTGAATGTAACAAAAAAAGTTCTTGTGCTGTATGCACAGCATTTACACCATGGTACTTATTAAGTACTTTATTTTGTAGTTCAATAAAATCTATATAACTATCCTCTAATAATTCCTCAGATATAACAATACTTTCTTTTATTGCTTTTTTTATCATTCTTTTTCTAAGTTTTGACATTTCCAATGGACTGCGTAAGTACACCACTGTTGAAGCTTCAATTTTTTTAATATGAGCACCCATTATATACAGAGCATACTCATCTTCTTCAGCAGGTTGACTACTATAAATATACGGAATTGATTTGTATACTATTTTTTTTATCATATTATTTTTCATATAATCCTTTAACATATGCATAGATTCAATCATCAAGGTTTGTTTCATTTTATTCCCCACAATAAAACCACCATACGTTAATCCACCATGCGAAACAAGTGAGTCATCACTCTCACTTGCTGGCAAAATAGCAACCAATTCATTATCACAATAAAACATCAAAGAATGATCAACATATCTATCTGAATGATAATCCATATAATTTCTATCAAACATAAACAATGAGTTTTTACTTAATCTATTAAATTTATTCCACTCATAAAAATCTTCATTTGAATATCTTTTTATAATAATCATCTTCGGCTCACCTTGTTTTATCAAGACAAAAAAACAACTCACACTATGTAAAAAAAATCAATCATATTCTGTAATAAGATTATTTAGTTGTTTTTTCTTGACCTTTAATAGAATTCAAAAATTTAATGATAGAATCTTTATATATCAAAAACATAACAACTGCTACAAATGTCGCTACAAATGTTCCTACAATACAATTATCACTAAAAAACAATCTCCACATAACAAAATAAAATAATAATATTATTATTGAAACAATAAAACGTTTTGAGAGAATCATTAAATTCATCTTTACCAGAACTAAAGTACAGACTATATCAGATACAATATAACCGACTAATGTCGCAATCGATGCTCCTTCGATTCCTAATACTGGAATTAAAATTAAATTTATTATGATATTTAACAATGCACCTGAGCTTAAAATAAACATATTAGGCCATGTTTTTTTTATAACAAGAAATTGACTAGCTTCTACTTGAAATAGCATCAATAATAAAGGCGAAAAAAATAGATAAGGGGCAACAACATATCCATCTAGATATTCGTCAGTGAATAAGAATTTGAATAATCCATAACTCCACGCACATACAAATGATGTAGCAACAAAAGAAATAACACCCAAGTATTCAAACACTAGAGAATTAGATTCGACTTGCTTCTCTTCTTTCATTGTTAAAAAGGCGAAATATTGCCATCCCCCTGCAAAAGCAACATATATAAGCTGGCTTGCGCTCCCTAGTTTTGACCCAATCGAATAGATTCCAGCAGCACCAAGACCAATCAAATTAGTTATCATTAGCTTATCGCAAGAATCAAAAACCCAATATATAATAAAATTAGGAAGAAGCGGAACAGCAATAATCAATAATTGTTTTAGCATTTTTACGTCAAAAAACTTTGCCGAAAACCAGTCTCTATTGATTAATCCAAATATTATTTCCATTGAAAATGCAGATATAACACCTGCTAATGGAAGTGCAATCACATAATGACCATCAAGCAACAATGGTATTGCTACTAAATACGATAATATAGGGCTAATTGTATTTGTAACCAAAAAAATTGCTCTTTTATTCTGCATTCTAGTAGGTGCTGAAATAATGCTATTAGTTGCTCCTACTAAAGTAGCCATTGCAGAAACATATACCACATATGCATACTGGCTATTAGAAAAAAAATACTTTGCAATAGCATTTTTTAATAATAACATAATCAAAAACACAATAACAGATGTAAAAAAAGTAAAAATCAAGGCAGTAGAACATACTGTTTTTTTATACTTTACATCTTCTTTTTCAAAGAACATACGATACATTGCATCATACATTCCCATTATCGCAATAGCACTACCAAACTGAACAACGGTATTGGATAAATCACTAATTCCAAAATAACTTGAATTTGGCATAATTCGAGTCACAATTGGAATCATAACTAGTGGTATTACTTTACTTATTATTCCACCAAATCCATATACAAAAAAATTTTCAACAAACAACTTTAGCTTGTTCAATTCTGTCTCCTGCTATATATGTAATTAAAAACTGTTAATTATTTTTATAACAAAGTCTATTTCTTTATCTTTCATTCCATAGTACATAGGTATACTAAGTTCTGTATTGCTAATTTCTTCCGCAATCGGGAAATCACCTTTTTTGAATCCCAAAAACTTATAGCACTCTTGTAGATGTATCGGTATAGGATAATGTTTGTTTGTTCCAATACCAGCATTATTCAAGTATTTTTCTAGTTCATCCCTCTCAGCACATCTTATAGCAAAAATATGCCAAACCGGAACTACATCATTCAAAACAACTGGTAAAACTATTTTTGAATTCGTAATCTCAGTCAAATATCTATTTGCAATCCTTCTTCTTTCACTATTCATTTTATCAAGTAGAGGAAGTTTTGCTGAAAGAAAAGCTGCTTGCAACTCATCTAATCTACTGTTGTAACCTTTATAAATATGATGATATTTATAATCTGAACCATAATTGCCAATGGCTTTAATTTTTGCATTCAACTCCTCGTCATCGGTTATTACAGCCCCCGCATCACCAAGTGCACCAAGATTCTTTCCAGGATAAAAACTAAATCCAGCCGAATCTCCAAAAGTTCCAACCTTTTGTCCCTTATATAGTGCCCCATGACTTTGTGCACAATCCTCAATAATTCTTAAATTATATGTATTTGCTATACTTATTATATTGTCCATCTCACAAGGCTGGCCGTATAAATGAACTGGTATAATCGCCTTGGTTTTATCTGTAATTGCATCCTCTATCAACTCCGGATTAATATTGAAAGAATCAATTCTCGGTTCAACAAGCACAGGGTTTGCACCAACATGAGTTACAGCAAGTGCAGTTGCGATATATGTATTAGATGGTATGATAACTTCATCGCCTTCGCCAATACCCATTGCTTTAAGACTTAACATAAGAGCATCCAAGCCATTGCCAACGCCCACACAATAATGTAACCCACAATACTCTGCAAATGATTTTTCAAAAGTATCATCCTCTTTACCATCAATATACCAAGAATTTATAAACACCCTATCAAAAGCATTTCTAAGTGCACTTTCTAATTCTTTCTCCATTGGTAGGAAAGACACAAAAGGAACATTCATTTCACACCTCTTCTGCAGATTCAGTATCACCACAATTTTTTACATACTCAAGAAACTCATCATAATCTCTTATATAATCTGATTCCTCATATAATTCCGAGGCAAGAACCATAAGTACAGCATCAGAACTAAAATCAAACATTTCCCTCCACATAGAATTCGAAACATAAAGACCTTCGTATGGTTTTTCAAGAGGAATCACTTTTTTTTCTTTTCCATTATCAAGTCTTACTTTGCACGAACCGTGAATGCATATCAAAATCTGCTCTAATGATTTATGCGCATGATGTCCTCTGATTACTCCATCTTTTGTATCATACATAAAATATACTCTTTTAATTTCAAAAGGAATATCTATATATTCCTCTAAAGCTACTAACTGTCCACGCTCATCGCCATGTGGCTGAAATACATATTTTACAACTTGCATCCTTATGTCTCCTTTATCACTTTACATATGATTTAATATTACACAAACATATTCTTATTAATAATTATTTCTTTAATATTTTTTCTAAACAAATCATCTCAATGTCATAAATCCAACTTAAAGCAAATCCCAATGGATGGCATATTAATGCAATTAATTTATTTTTTAATGTAGGATTCAAAGTACGTGAAATACTATAATTAACGATTTCTCTTTCAGTTATTTTTAATTCTTTAATATGGTTAACTCGATCCGTTTTTCTAAATAGAGCATCATCCTCTATGAGCAATGGATGAATATTATTTAGCGAAGAAACTCCTCCTTCATTATATCGTATTCCAATAATATCAAATTCACATTCCAGATGATTGTCCCATAAATATTGTGCAAAAAATGGAGCATCTTCCAAAAGAAAATAACGCTCATCCCAAAAACCCCATTTTTCTATAAAATCTTTTTTAACAGAAAGCACACTTCCAGAAAAAGCATTAAAAAAGCGCCATGTTACATATCTTTGATACTGTTCTTTATTATTTAAATTTGATAAAATTTTTGCTTCTTTTTTATTAGGAATGACTTTGATAAAATTGCCATCTTTATCATAAGCTGCTCGGCTTATACAAAGAGCTTCACAGTTACGTTCTTTATATACTTCCACTATTCTACTTATAACGGATTGTTCTAATAATGAATCATCTCCAGCAACTGGAATAATTATTTCTCCTGAAGCATGCTTAATTGCATCATTATAATTTCTAACTGTTCCACAGTTGGATTTATGTTTTAAGATTTGGTATCTTACTAAATTTTCTTTTTTATTTGCGTCTATGTAATCTCTAATATTATTTTCTGGAAAACAACTAGAACAGTCATCTGAAATAATGTATTCTATATTATAATAATCTTGACTTAAAACAGAGTTAATCGTATCAAAAATATTAGTGAATTTGTTATATGTGAGTGTTATTACGCTTACAAGCATTTTCTGTACATTACCCCTTATCATTCCCAACAAAGATTTTCAAATAACATATGTTAAAACATCAACACAATTAATAACAGTAAAACACTATCTTCTCTCTATTCTCATTACACCGTGTCTAAAATATGGGAACTCTGGATTTCTGTTTCCCGGAAGATCTTTTTCATAAGTAAATATCATATAACCATTTCTTACTCGACAATCATAATCATTAGGAACCATATTTCGAATAATGTCCTCATGATCTGCTCTATGATACACGCATATTGCTAATTTCATGTTTTTAAACTTATTCATTAAAGGTAAAATATCTTTCAAAACTTCAATTTCAAATCCTTCAATATCCATTTTGATAAATATCTTATCTTTTTCATAATCTAATATGCCTTTCTTAACGAGGTTCATCATAAATAGTTTTAAGGATATCATATCTACACCTTTATTACCAATAAACTTGTTTATAATATGAACTTTATCTTTCCAAGGCATAAAAGTTGCTTTCAATGGTTTAATCCATATACTATCACCTTCAAAAAGATATACCTCTTTTGCCTGTTCAATTATGGCCAATGAAAAATTAGCCTCAGCACAACCACAATCAAATACCACATAACCATCCAATTTTTCATTTTTATCTAGATATCTATGAGGAGAATTGTAGTCTTGCTCAAGGCAAACAGAATTATATTTTTCCTTTACTAAGGTCTTTCTGTAGTTTTTAGGATAATATAATTTTTTTCCATTATGAATGACATACTTCATTTTTAATCTGTCATCAAATCTTGTTTTAATAGTGTTTTTATTATAACTGTTTTCAAATTCTGCGTTGAATACCGTAAGTAAATTTTTTTCTCTTATATATGATATTATTTTTTCAAAATCTTTGTTCTCCTGTTTCAAACGTGCTTCATTATCTACTATTTCTTTTTTAAGACTTAACAAAAATCTGTTATATTCCTTAGATTCAATTGTATCCTTAATGAGAGTGGGAAATGTTGTTATATAAATAATTATCTCATCTATAAGTTCTGCTACTCTATTCATATTTCTCCTCAGTATTATTATCCTTTTTTATATTCCATTTTTTGCCAATCTTTTCATGTAGTAAATCATGAACAAAATAACAACTAATCATTGATGCATACATTTTTATTAACAAAAATGGCTTTTTATAAAAAGTAGATGTTGTAATAAAGTAATCTAATTTATGCTTCTTTATTACCTTAATTCCCTCTCGCCAATAAGTATAATTATATGCATTACTAGGCGAATAGTGCCAAATATTAGATGATAAAACAACAATATTCTTACCAATTAAACTAGTATGCATACACACTTCTTCAACTACCATATGAAAGCCATCAGACGATGTCATAAAACCTATTTCTTTAATGAAATCTGTCCTTACTAGCCAACAACAAGCATCAAGAACTCTCACATAAATAAATGGTTTGTTATGATCATATGAATTATACTTATGTTTATAGCATGTAACATTATCACAAATATCTGTTATTATTTCATTTTTGTTATCTTTACCCGCAACTCCCCAAAGTGCAATATTTGAATCCTGTAAAAAAGAATCTTTAGCATCATCTAAAAGTTTTTTAAGAACTTTTTTTCCTTCGAAAATAATATCTGGATGTACGAACATGGTCCAATCAGAATTGATCATATCAAAATGATCCAAATAAGCTTTGGCCAAAGACGAATACTGATTATTTGTATTATCAATTTTAATCAATTCTATCTTTATATCTGTTTGCTTATCTAAACTTTTTTTTAAACAATTGTTAAATACTTCCTCTTTATTCACTAAAGTAACAATTGATATATCTGGCACTACTATTCTCCCATACTATTAATACATCCGTCCCAACAAAGCTCTTGTATTAAATGCAACTGTTGTTTTTATATCCCATCCAGCAATTGTTGGGTTAAAAGCTAAATTAAATCTATTCTTTAATATAGATTTATAATTAACAAATCTACTCAAAAACTTTATATCTTTATCTGTTAAATAATCATGATATGTTTCAATAAAAGAATCAAACATTTTAACGCGAAGTTCATCTTGTGGTTTTATAAAATCTGTTATGACATCCTTAATACCACGTAAAACAGGTTTTCCAAACGCGCCCAGAGTATTATCACCATGTTGTCTATACAATATGTATGAGTTAAAATCATATTTCACATGGCCTAAAAGTTCACAAACACATAACATATAATAATCATGAGCTTCCATTTGATTATTAATTCCTATCCTATATGCTTTAACCGCAGCATTGTTAAATACACATGTACAACCAATAGCAATATTCTGAACATACAAGCAAGCTCTGCTAATAGAAAACTGGCTTTTATGCATATCTCTAATCCTATTAAGATAAGAATCAACCACAGTTAAATTAGAACAATATAAAAGAGGAACTCCTTGATTCTTGTACTCTTTCAATTTACTAACAGCAACGCTTACTTTATCTGGAAGCCAAACATCGTCCTGATCGCAAAATGCTATCCATTGATAATCATCTACCATTTTATTTGACAAAAGATTATTAAAGCTTTTTATAAAACCTACATTACTCTCTCTATAATAATAAATATTGCTATATTTCTTTTGGTACTCATAAATTATGTCTGAAGTACCATCTTTCGATCCATCATCTCGAATTAAAATATCTGCAGGATAAGTTTGTGATAAAAGACTATCTAATTGTTGTCTCAAGTACTTTTCACCTTGATATACTGACATAAGAATAAGGGCTTTATCACTTATAAGTTTATTATTATTAAAACATATTCGACCCATTAACTATATCTCCAACTAGTCATGTTTACCCTATAATTTTCACATAAATTCTGGAAAAAGTCTTTGGAAAACACATAATAGGTAATAAACTAGCCTTGTATTTAATACTAAAGTTCTTTAAAAACAAAAAAGTAAAAAAGTTTTCTCTAATAAATTTTTGCGTTAAACTTATTATTTCCTGATTATATTCATTATTTCTTGCCATAGATATAACAACAGCCATATATTCAGCAACATGAAAACCAATTATTGTATCCTTACAAGTAGGAAACCATTTACAAACATAAGGGAATATCTTTTTAAAATGATAAAAACCTTTTCTTTTACTATCGTTAAACGCTCCATGTCCCATACTAAATTCAAGCATTCGATAGTGATATCCCCATTCAGGAATCAAACCTACTTCTGAAACATTGTGAATCAGTGGGACGAGAGTAGAATAATCCTCTCCAACAAAATTTCCTTTTGGAAATATTACTTTTTTGAAAACATCTCTTTTAAATATTTTTGACCACATCGAATGAAATATGGCTCTATCATGAAGAAGACGAATATATTTTTCAGAGGAAACTAAATGGAAGTTTTTAACCTTAGACTTTTCTTCAATTTTTCCACTTGAATAATCAATTGTATAACCGGTATTATAGACCTCGCAATCATGTTTCAAGACATATCTCATACAGTTTTCGTAGAAATCAATTTCTAGCCAGTCATCAGAATCGGCGAATGCTATATACTCACCTTTCGCATTCTCAACTCCTGTTTTTCTTGCTTGTGGAAGACCTGCATTCTTTTTAGTAATAATCCTGCTTATTTTGCTAGGATATTGATTAATTACATTTTTTAGAATAGTTAAACTATCATCCTCACTTCCATCATCAACAAAGATGATTTCCATATCCTGATAAGTCTGATTCAGCAAGCTAACCGCACATTTTTCAATATATTTTTCTACATTAAAAAAGGGTACTATAACACTAAGTTTCATTAATTCCTCTTTAAGCAAATAACAATTTATACAATACTATCCAATTAATCCCCAAAATTAATCCTCTTCTCCTCGACCACAACCGGTCTATGGATAACTCTGGTATTAATATTTAAGATATACTCCCCAATTAATCCAATAAAGAAAATCTGTATACCACCAAGTACGAATACACCTATCATTATTGGTGCGTAACCTGCTGAGAACGAATACCAGAAGCAAAGTTTAAGAATCAAATATACCAGACCAATCAGTATACTCACAAAACTCACACCAATACCAAAGAACGTCGCCAAACGAAGACCAACTTTAGTATAAGATGTAAACGACAGCATCGCTCCATCATACAGCGTATAGAAATTATTATGTGTCTTACCGGCTCTGCGCTTAGGCTGCTCGTACTCTATCTCTATCCTATTGAATCCTTCTCCATACTCAGCCACAATTCCCCTTATAAAAGGAATCGGATCATCGAGTTCACGAAGCAGCGCCACGAAAGTCTTATCATAAAGGCCAAAGCCCGTGAAATGCTCAATCATCTTTACAGATGACATACTCTTAATCATCTTGTAATATATCGTTCTTGCAAGATAAATCAGCGGATTTTCTTTAGAAGATGTCTTAACGCCGCTTACAATCTTATGGCCCTTTTCCCATTCATGAACGAATACAGGAATGAGTTCAACAGGGTCCTGGAAGTCGCAGCAAATCGGGATTGTGCAGTCTCCGGTCGTCTCGCAGATTCCGTGGAATGGTGAATTAAACTGGCCAAAATTCGTTACATTGAAAATTGCCCTAATCTTCTTATTTCCTTCACAAAGTTTAACTATTTTATCCCTTGTTCCGTCAGTCGAAGCATTGTCGATAAACAAAATCTCGTAGTCATATTCCGGCAAATCTTTGGTCAGCACGTCAACCACAGCCTCCGCCATCTGAACCACGTTCTCCGTCTCGTTGAAGGTCGGAATCATTATGCTGATTTTCTTCATTTCCTTGATTTCTTCACCCATTCTATCGTTTCCTCAATTCCCTCTTCAAAAGAATATTTAGGGGTATAACCCGCATCTTCAAGAAGTGATCTATTATCGGCGCAAAGGTACATAACCTGCCCGTCAAAATATGGAATATCACCAAGACCCAGTTCAAGCGACGGATCAATCTTATCCCTAATTATCTCGAAATATTCCTTAAGCGGCCTTGTCTTGCCACTTCCGATAATATATATCTTTCCATCAATGCCCTTCTCACCGGCTGCCAAAATCTCCGCCGCCGCATCTTTGACATAAATATAATCCCACATCTGCTCCCCTTTTGTGAAGGAAGCCTTCCTGCCCTCAAGCATTGTCCTGATGCCGGACATTATCGGTGTATGCTCCCCATCAAAAGGCCCATATATGGACACTATTCTAACCCATATATGCTTTATTCCAAGTTTCTTAGCCTGAATCCTAGTCATCTCTCCAGCTGCTAACTTCGCTATTCCATATCCATTTTCAGGATTACATGGAAGGTCAGGTGAAACCTTAACTCCCTCAGGAAGCCTTCCATATTCAGCCTGCGAGCCTGTTCCGAGAAAGACCTTGCAGCCTAAAGCAGCTGCAGCCTCCAGTGCATCAAGAGAACCCTTTATATTGGCAGTCTGGGCATACATATCATTTCTTGCTGCCCCATAGGTTCCATCCCACGCCAGATGATAGAATTCATCATAATGCTCATGACCTAACATATCAGGCAGTTTATCATATTGAGTGATATCACACTCAACAATATTTATGTTGTTAAAACCACCAAGTGCATCTCTTCTTTTGGAATTCGGTCTGATAACTGCCGTCACCTCATCTCCTCTATTAAGGAGATTCTCGATAATGGCAATTCCTATCATTCCCGTTGCACCTGTAATAATAATTCTGCTCATTATTTATCCTTCGTACTTTACAGCTTCGTACTCATCGCGAGGCAGGAATGGAGACATATCGCTAAGTGTCGGTGATACAATCTTTCCATCAGGAAGCACCCTGGATGAAATCTTCGGTTCAAAATTCTGAGTAGGATCAACGCACACCTCACATATGCACGCTCCGTCATATCCAATCACTTCATCAATGATGGCATCAGCATCTGCTTCCTTCTCGATTTTCTTATAATCAAGCCCAAACGCTAATGCAATCAGTGCAAAATTCGGGAACTCAATACCGCTTGTATTATCAACACCGACTAACTCCCTGCCCTTAAAAAGGTTGGTCTGAGTCTGTCTCATTGATAAATATCCATTATTATTTATTATAAAAATCTTTATATTAAGCTTATTCTTATGAACCGTCGCAAGTTCCTGCAGATTCATCATAAATGAGCCTTCGCCGTCAATACAGATGGTTCTTCGAGTATTATCCGATACCGCCACACCGACAGCCGCCGGAAAACCATAACCCATGGACGCACATCCGGAGTTAGTAAACATCCTCTGTCCCTGCTTTATCTTCGCAGCCTGGAATGTAATTACGCACGCACTTCCGTTTCCGCATATAATCCTGTCATCATTTTTAAGATGCGCAAACAGA
>JAEEGL010404090.1_pt1 | contig 19384 bp, 13 predicted proteins | sample 9134231 | NCBI WGS metagenome assembly JAEEGL01 (sample SAMN16246548, study PRJNA631951) | gut metagenome | biome: gut microbiome; feature: rumen; material: fiber-attached | host: Bos | place: Iran: Karaj | collected 2018-10
TACTTTTCGGCATGTAGTCTTTGTGATTCTCCAAAATTGATTAGGATACCAAACTTTGTGTTAGTTATTCTCATGTAATTGAACAATTGTGCTCTATGCTCACTTAGAAGTTCGGTGACAGCTTTCAATTCTACGATAATATCATCATAACACACAAAGTCAGCCTTATATGTCTTTTCCAACTCAATGCCATGAAAATACATCTTTAACAACTTTTCCCTTTCCCATGGAATATCCCTTTCGGTACAAAGCACAGACAGACATTCTTGGTAAATTGGCTCAGAATAACCACTGCCAATCTCATTGTACAGCGACATGGCTGCTCCAATGATGTTATACATCCGTTCTTTGTATAACTGAATACTCATGAAATAAGGAAGAAACAAATCTTACACAAATCTAAAACAAATAGTTTTATCGGCGAGTCCGATTAGGACGATGTCGAGAAGAAGAGAAATAGAGTTATGATAGATTCATGTAAGATTTGTTTCAAAAAAATACTCAAATATTATTCTTTTCGATATCCTTGAAGTACTTCACCGTACCATAGGTCATCTCATCGCAGGCCGCATCATCGCAAACGATGATTCCCTTTGGATGCATCTGCAGCACGCTGACAGTCCACATTTGGCTCACAGCGCCTTCTATGGCATGCGCCAAAGCACGGGCCTTGCCGTGGCCATTGGCCAAAATCATCACTTCACGGCTGTCCATAACTGTACCTACACCTACTGTTAGAGCGGTCTTCGGCACCTTATTAATATCATTATCAAAAAAGCGGGAGTTGGCGATAATGGTATCAGTGGTAAGAGTCTTGACGCGAGTACGTGAAGTCAATGAGCTGCCAGGTTCGTTGAATGCGATATGGCCATCGGGGCCAATGCCGCCCATAAAGAGATCGATGCCGCCATAGCTCTTGATTTTGGCTTCATAGCGGGCACATTCGGCCTCAAGGTCTTCAGCATTACCATTCAAAATATTGACATTTTCCTTCTTGATGTCGATATGGCTAAAGAAATTATTCCACATAAAACTGTGATAACTCTCAGGGTGGTTCTCCGGAATTTTCACGTATTCATCCATATTAAAAGTAACCACATTCTGGAAAGAAATCTTGCCTTCCTTGTGGAGGCGCACCAGTTCACGATAGGTGCCAATAGGAGTGGAGCCTGTAGGCAGACCCAGAATAAAAGGTCTTTCTGCTGTAGGTTTGAAAGCATTGATGCGTTCAACGATGTGGTTGGCAGCCCAACGCGACATAGCGTCGTAATTATGTTCGATAATGACTCTCATAGTTATATGTTGTTTAATTGTTGATTGTTTAATTGTTTAATTGATGTTGGTGGAGACGACGAGACAATCGCGTCTCTACAAGATTAATGGGTGTTTCTATATTTTTGGATTAATGCCACAAACTCCTCGCTCTCCTGACGGATTTGCTTGACAAAGCTGACCTCGTCAATCTTTCCGATGACGGCAATTTTCTCTGCTTCGTTGCGGAAGGTGGCACTACGGAACTCGTTGTCATAGTCTTTCTTGCGGCTCTCATAGACTTGGTCGCAAATGAAGCTTTGGATGCGAATGGCCTTGTCCAAATTCTCGTGCCACATTTCTTCGGTAAGCACATCGGTTTCATCCTTATAGAGGAACATCAGTGAGAAATAAGCGTGACGCAACTTTTCTGCCTGATAATTTTCCCAAAGTTCATCATAGCGATGATGTATTTCCTCCCAAGTGTTGAGCTTACCTTCGCGGATGTCGGCACGCAACTGGTCGACATATTCCTCGGGCATAGTTTGACCGCCAAGGTTAATCCACTTGCGGAGGCGCTTGCCTCTCATATGGCTCACAATGGTCTCCATATCGATGTCGGGATGTGCTTCCAAATAATGCATCAGGGTCTTGACTGCATAATAGACAATCATGTCACCGTAAGCATGGTATGCTTCCAAAGGTTTCAGAATACGCACCTTACGTTTGCCTTTTTCCATATGTTCGCCAAAAACCTCCAACGACTTTATGACTTCAGGCTCAAAGTCGAGAAGTTGTTTGCCACAGTCGCGCAAATCATAATATTCGTACTTCTCTGGGTCTTCGCCTTTCTTGCGAAGATAGGCCTTGGCTACCCAAACCTCAAGGAGTTTGCGTCCTTCTATGATTTCTTCCACTGTGTCAGGTGCAAGAGTTTCAAATTCAATGTTTTGAATCTTACGCTTGCGTTTGTCACGTTTCAAATATTTTGAGGTGTTGCGGGCGATGGCGTACATATTATACATCCACCAATAGGCAGGCATAACCTCTAGCTCGTTATTGGCCGCATTGTTGTTGACCAAACAGAAGGGGAGCATAATATTCATCTCGTTGGGATAGTCGGCCTTGGAGAGCAAGGTAAAGGAAGCGAATTTCGATGAGTGCTTCACGCTGGAACAGAGTCCTGGCCAGAAACCACGTGAAGCCACAATCTCGCCATCAGTTGCACGACTATTATGGTTGGAACCCATAGTGGCACCAGCTGCCATATTGCTCTGTCCCATCACGCATGCTGAAATGAGGAAGGAGTTGTTATGGTGTTGTTCATGTGAAGGGAAAATCAAATTGTTCAGCACTTCGCAACAAGAAATGGTGGAGTTGTCGCCCAACACAGAGTGTATGAGTCGTGCACCATATTTCAGGTTACAGTTGTCACCCAATACAAAACGTGTGGCAACGACGGAATAGAAGATACGACAGCCATAGCCCGTGACACCGTTCACAAGGATGACTCCCTCACCGATTTGAGAAGGTTCCTCTTCTGACGAGTTGATGGTGATGTTTTTCAGTTTGCTTGCACCTTTGATATAGCAGTGCGGTCCTATTTTGGCATCTTTCAGAATCCAACAATTCTTGATGACACAAGACTCACCAACGGTACCATAATAACCACGATGAAAGTCAACGCTGGACTGAGTGATTTCTTTAAGACGTTCCTGCAATTTGGTGTCGTCAGTATATTTTGCCCATAGGTAAGCATCGGCAGTAATCATACCATCAAATGGTAAAATCCTTCGGCTCCCGATTTCGTTCATCACTTCAAGCCACACGCGTACATCCTCAGACTCACCTTCCTTGATGGTGCCGTTGCCAAACTTGGAATGGTCGGTAGTAGAGATTTCCTGAATATTAAAAAGTATGGTTCTATCGCCGATGATATAATTGGCCATATAATGCACATCATGGATGGCTACGTCATTGCCAATGTCGCACGACATAATGCTACTGTCGGTAATGCCAATAGGCACACGCAAATCGTGGTATTGCAGCACCTTAGGACTGACACGACCAATGCGCACCATACCAAAGAAGTGGTTGTTGCGCACCATATTGGTGTCGAATTCATCGGTAACCCAAATGTCATCCCAATTGGTAGCAGTGTTGCTGTTTTTCACAAGACGTTCAATCTCGTCGGAACGCAAATGACGCCAACCATTTACGGGCTTTTTTACCTGTAAATTACGGTAGTAATATTCGTCGTGACCGTGCAAGTATTTCTCATCAATGAAATTCTTGTAAATCCGGTCGTAGTCAATAATAGTTACTTTATCCATATCATTAGTACTTATTTAGTTTTCAAAGAGAAAGAGAATTAGTCCAAAATTATTTCGACTGGCTACGGATAATGCCCGTCGCCTTAGTCGACAATTACGGAAAAGGACTGACAACGGCCCCGTAGCGTATGCCGTTTCTATTGAAAACCAATGGATAAACTGCTACGAACATACAAGTGTCGGTTTATCTGTTCTTATACATATCATCGTAATACTTCTGGTAGTCACCAGAGGTCACGTTGTCCATCCATTCCTGGTTATCCAAATACCAACGGACTGTTTTCTCTATTCCTTCCTCAAACTGCAAAGACGGTTCCCAGCCCAACTCTTTTTGTAGTTTGGTTGAGTCAATGGCATAACGCATATCGTGTCCAGCACGGTCGGTGACATAGGTAATCAGATCCATATCGGCTCCTTCAGGACGGCCCAACAATCTATCCACAGTATTGATGAGCACCTTGATGAGGTCGATGTTTTTCCACTCGTTGAAGCCACCGATATTGTAGGTTTCTGCAATTTTGCCTTTATGGAAAATCAGGTCAATCGCACGAGCATGGTCAACCACATAAAGCCAGTCGCGCACATTCTCACCTTTGCCATAGACAGGAAGCGGTTTACGGTGACGGATATTATTGATAAACAGAGGTATCAGCTTCTCGGGGAATTGGTATGGACCGTAGTTGTTGGAACAGTTGGTCACCACCGTTGGCATACCGTAAGTGTCGTGGAAAGCACGCACGAAGTGGTCGCTGCTGGCCTTGGCTGCGCTATAAGGGCTGTGAGGTTGGTATTTCAAATCTTCAGTGAAGAATTTACTGCCATAGGCAAGGTGATGTTTTCCACTGCTGGCCTGGGTAGTAAAAGGTGGCATAATGCCTTCTGGGTCGGTTAGTTCAAGTGCCCCATAGACCTCGTCAGTGCTGATGTGATAAAAACGTTTACCTTCCCATTTCTCGGGCAAGCTCTCCCAATACAATTTGGCAGCCTGCAAGAGGCTCAACGTCCCCATCACATTGGTCTGTGCGAAAGTGAAAGGATCCTTGATGCTGCGGTCCACATGGCTTTCGGCTGCAAGGTGGATGACACCATCGATATGTTCTTCCTGCATCAACTTGTAGACACCCTCAAAATCGCAGATGTCCATCTTGACGAACTTATAGTTGGGCTTGCCTTCAATGTCTTTCAGGTTGGCCAGATTTCCTGCATACGTCAACTTGTCAAGGTTGATGATATTATATTCCGGATATTTATTGACGAACAGGCGAACGACATGATTGCCGATGAACCCTGCACCTCCAGTGATGATGATAGAACGTTTAGAGCACATATTTATTTAAAACACAGATTTATAGGATTATATAAATATAATTGTTATTGTTTAGGGCTTATTTCGATACACTTTGGATTTGAAAAGAAACTGTTTTGCATTGCACAACTTTCTCTAGTCTTTTACTTCCAATTCGGGTGCGTCAAGGTATCAGAAGTGATTTCCGACTTGTATTCATCAATGACCTTTAAGAGGTATTGTCCATATTGGTTCTTCAGCATCGGTTTGGCCAGTTCGCGCATCTTTTCTTCAGTAATCCAACCATTGCGATAAGCTATGCCTTCCAAGCAGGCAATCTTCAAACCTTGTCGCTTCTCAATGACTTCAACAAACGTCGATGCCTCTGACAAAGAATCGTGGGTTCCCGTGTCAAGCCAAGCAAAACCGCGACCAAACACTTGAACTTTAAGCTCGCCGTCTTCCAGAAAACGTTGGTTCACTGTAGTGATTTCCAATTCACCACGCGCACTTGGCTTGATATTCTTGGCCACATTAACGACCTTGTTAGGGTAGAAATACAGCCCTACCACGGCATAGTTGCTCTTGGGTTGTTTGGGTTTCTCCTCAATACTCAGACAGTTGCCTTGCTTGTCGAATTCGGCCACGCCGTAGCGTTCAGGGTCTGACACCCAGTAACCGAACACGGTGGCTTTATTGTTCTCTTCAGCGTCTTTGACGGCATTCTTCAACAACGTGGTAAAACCACTACCATAGAAGATGTTGTCACCCAAGACGAGGCAAGCGCAATCATCACCGATAAACTTCTCGCCGATGATGAAAGCCTGGGCCAGGCCATCGGGTGAGGGCTGTTCTGCATATTCGAAGTGGACACCGTAGTCCGAGCCATCGCCCAATAGGCGCTCAAATCCCGGCAAGTCATAAGGGGTTGAGATAATCAAGATATCTCTAATGCCCGCCAACATCAGTGCCGAAATGGGATAATACACCATCGGCTTGTCGTAGATAGGTAATAATTGTTTGCTTACACCCTTGGTGATGGGATACAATCTTGTGCCAGATCCTCCAGCTAATACTATGCCTTTCATATTTAATTTAAAGTGTTTTGTATTCTTTATATGTCAAAACAGGCTATTGAAGGTATGTCATTCCTGCGGTTGGCAGTGCGTTGGCATGGAAATCGAAGATTGGCTTTCGCCGAATCGGAGATTTCGACGTAGTCAATCTATGGCTTCAAAAGCTGTTCTATATGATTTCTTTGTCCGCCCTCCATAGATTCCTTTCCATCGCATATGCCCTTTCAGAAAAGATATGGAAGGCTCGCTATTATTACTAATATCCGTTAGGGTTGTTTCTTTGCCAATTCCATGAGTCGCGGCACATCTCTTCGAGGCCGTATTGCGCTTTCCAGCCCAATTCCCTCTCCGCCTTAGTGGGATCCGAATAGCACATTGCGATGTCGCCTGCACGACGAGGCTTAATGCTGTATGGAATCTTGACACCATTAACCTTTTCAAAAGTCTCCACCACCTGCAATACTGAATAGCCTTGACCTGTACCAAGGTTGTAAATCGCACAGCCACAGTTTCTTTCGACAGCTTGCAGAGCAGCAACATGTCCACGGGCAAGGTCAACGACATGGATGTAATCACGAACACCTGTGCCGTCAGGGGTATCGTAATCGTTGCCAAATACACCAAGTTCAGGGCGTTTGCCCACAGCCACTTGAGTGACATAGGGCATCAGATTGTTTGGGATACCATTAGGGTTCTCCCCTATCCTACCGCTTGGGTGAGCACCAATGGGATTGAAATAACGCAACAAAACGACATTCCATCCTTGGTCGGCCCTTTGCATATCCATCATAATCTCTTCCAACATACTCTTGGTTTTGCCATAAGGGTTGGTGCAATGCCCTTTGGGACAGTCTTCCGTAATGGGAATGATGGTAGGGTCACCATAGACAGTAGCTGACGACGAAAAGATAATGTTCTTGCAGGCGTGTTGACGCATTACGTCAAGCAATGTCAGTGTGCCGCCAACGTTGTTTTCATAGTATTCCCAAGGTTTTTCAACACTCTCTCCCACTGCTTTCAGCCCAGCGAAATGAATGCAGGCATCAAAGCGGTGGGCTTCCATCACTCGGTTGAGACCTTCGCGATCGCGAATGTCTACTTCGTAAAATGGGATCTCCTTACCTGTCAACTCCTCCACACGCTCTAAGGACTTACGGTTCGAGTTGCAAAGGTTATCGATGACCACGGTGTTGTGTCCAGCAGCATAGAGTTCCACTAAAGTATGTGAACCTATGAAACCGGCACCACCTGTGACTAAAATATTCATATTTAATTTTATAGATCTAAGGACCTGAGCCCGTCGAAGAGTCGACTTGTAAAGTGAACTATTTATGTTTCGACAACTCAGGCAAATTCAAGATGATTATTAAAGCTTCTTTCTTCTGACGATTCCATCCTTATTTGATGCTCTCTTTGAAAAACTTCGACAATTCTTTGAAACTGTTCATAACAGACAAGTCCGACAAGAAATTGTTCTTTTGTAATAAAGCACCTTCACACATTGAAGTTCAGCAAGTCTTTCACCTGTCGTGTGTGCTTCCTAATAATACTGGCCATCTGAGCAACGAGAAATATACAGACTTTTGCTACTTTGAATGACCCTTCGACAAGCACAAGGACTTGGTTTACTGTGTTATTAATCCGATCTCTTCCGACTCAAATCCATAAAGTGAGAAAATCAAAGCATCGATTTTTTCGGTTGCATTGGTGTCGCCGTTCAAGGCGGAATCGACAAAGACGGAAAGCTGTTGGTCTTGTTCGGGCGTAATCTTTGGAAACGGCAAAGTAGAAAGGTTACCCTTCAGAATTTTGAGGTCATTAAACCGCTTGACATACAAGAAATTGAACAAACTAGAATTCAGAAACGCCAGTACTGTCTTCACACTCATACCCTCTACTTCAGGAATAAGAATATTCGCACTATTGAGGAACAGCCTCTGCTTGTCGTCATAAGTGAAGCAAAGACGACTTGAAACGAATTTATACACCAACTTTTCCTTTGCTCTATAAAACTCATCTTTCGCACACTGCTGAAAATCAGCTCGGTTGTATTTGATGTAACGACTCGCTTTTTTCAAACTGAACTTACCAATATCTTTGCCCATATAAATAGGTTCCAAGCCTTTCATTGGTCTGTCCCTCAGTAATTTTGCATTGTTACCAGTGATAATACCCAACGCCCACTGACTATGTGAAAGATCATCGTGTCGCAGACGTTCCACTTTGCTAATGATGGCCTCGTCACGGTCGTTGAGCATAGGAATGGCACAGAAGTCATCATCACCCGCTGTAAATTTCTTCCTTGACACTTCATTATTTACGCCGTACACCAGATAATTCTGACAATCAAAAACTGGCTTCTTGCTGACTTTCAAACTAATGAAGTCCGTAAACACGCCTTTGAAACGTTCACGATAACATTTCAGACACTCAATACAAGTCTCGTGGGTCACAAAACGACGCAGGTCGGCGTGTACTTTGATTTTTAGCACAGATGAAGGCAAAAGAAAATGTTGTATTCCGTTCTTATTCAAAAACTTGAACGATTCGGTAAAAAACAATGAAGCTTTTTCTTTCGATTGAACGATTTTCGAAGTGTGAAGGTTACCTTTCTCAGTGCCCCAAGGTGGATTGGTAACTATATAGTCGAATCGCAAATCGCCCAAAGCCGAAACTGAATGAAGCAAGAAATCCAACTGATAAACCTGCGGATAAACTGGTGATTCATTGTATTTTACCATCAAGTTTGCCTTGGCAATCATCACAGCCAGCGGATCATTATCAATGCCATACAACTGTTCCATCTGAGCGTGCTGGACTTTCAACAGGAAAATGCCACTACCACAACAAGGGTCAAGTAACTTCTCACCGTTTAAAATTCGAATATCGGAAAGCATCTCATTGACAATCACCGGCTTGGTATAATAAAGCCCTTTCAAGATGCGGTGGCCTTCCGCAGTCAGCGACTGATAGATGAAACCAATCCAATCGTCTTGTCGGTTTTTCAGGATTTGACGTGGTATTTCAAGATCAACTCGCTGATAATGCGTGTATTCCTCAAAGAAACGGAGTTTGTTAGCTTCATTTACCTTGTTATGCTCCAAATATGCAGCACAAAGGCTAAAAATCAAGCTGTTGATGGGGTAACATACCTCTTTCAGTTCCTCAACAAAACGAGGCAGGCTGGATGCCATCACATAACCTTCAGGCGTGATGATTTTTTGTGAGCGGCTCTTATTGGCTCGATGCGTCAATCGGTCTGTACGGCCGTTTTTTAGCTTGTCCCAATTGCGTTGAGTTGCTTTTGATATGAAAATACTTGATTCCCTCATTACACAGCTTCGCCTCCTAAGTCCCATTAAACCATTTTAACGAACTCTATTTCAATCATATACAAAAACGCCTAAAAAGGCATATTAATTCTGCAAATATACGGTTTTCTGCAATTTTACAACATTATTATTTTTAATTATTAGTAATTGTTCAAAATTAAATACATTAAGCTTCTTTAGCTGTAAACAATCAGTCGTCAGCTATCAGCTTAGTTGCAACGATGCTGAAAGCCAAAAAGTGATTCAATCTCAAATCAATTATTAAGTAGATGAGCAAATTCAGTTTACATATTGGATATAAAAATACAGGACTGCGAGACGTGAGACTACGGGACATTGGTTTGTCTCGCAGTCCCGTGTACCAAAGTCGAATGATATTGTAGTTTAATTCTGAACGATTACTCAACTAAATTTGCTCACCTAACTTAATATTGGACTCTTTACAACTATATTTTTGTTTATTTTTGCCCCATAAAAACCAATGAAAATGATACTTTGTTTGGAAACGGCCACACCTGTTTGCTCGGTGGCACTCAACGAAAGCTGTTGTACAATTGCCTTACGCGAAACAGAAGGTCAAAATGCTCACTCAGAGAAAATTACAATTTTTATCCGTGAGGTGATGGAAGTGGCTAAAATTGATTATTCACAATTAGATGCCGTTGCCGTGAGCAAGGGTCCTGGTTCTTATACGGGCTTGCGCATCGGAGTGAGCACAGCCAAAGGTATTTGCTATGCAGCCGATCTACCGCTGATGGCCATTGACACTTTAGAAGCCATGTCCTATGGCATAAAAGTCAAATTAGGTAGTCAAATTGGCGAGAATGACTTGCTTATCCCTATGATTGATGCTCGCCGTATGGAAGTGTATGCTGCCATTTTTGATGCCAACTTAGACAAAATCAACGATACTGCTGCATTAGTCATTAATGAAAACTCATTTGAAGATTTACGAAAAGACCATCATCTATGGCTATTTGGCGATGGTGCTCCGAAATTAAAGAAAATATTTGAAAACCAACCTAATATCAGCATAATTGATGGCTTTAAGCCTTCTGCGGCTTATATGCTTCCGTTGGCAGACAGGGCCTTGAAAGAGAAAGATTATGTTGATGTAGCTTATTTTGAGCCATTTTATCTGAAAGACTTTATTGCGGGAAAGCCGCATGTGAAAGGATTATAATATGGCTGCCAGCAGCGAGGTTGAAAACTTCAAGCATTTCAGGGATGCCATAGGCTATGGGTCATAAGCCTCAGACAAACAAAACCATAACAAGATGAAAAAAATAATACTTATCACATTACTTCTGGTATCAGGTATTATCACCTCTGCCCAAGCTCCTCATCTCTTTGAACATACTTATCCAGTAATTGAGACAGAAAATCCCGAAATCCGTAGCCTTATGGATTCTGTCTCCATCGATAGCATCAAAGCGAACATCGAGCATCTCTGTTCCTACCATACCCGCCGCTTCGATAGCCGTTATATTTGGGAAGTACAAGATTGGTTAACAAATCGTTATGAACAATTTGGCATCGACTCGATACAATTGCATGACTTCAAAATCAACAAACCAGATTATCCAGAAGAAACTGCCGACAATGTAATTGCCGTGCAATGGGGTACCAAGACACCGCAAGAGTTTGTTATTTGTGGTGCACATTATGACTCGTGGAACTCTGACGGGACCAATCCCGACACCATCCGTTCGCCAGGTGCCGATGACAATGCCTCAGGGGTGGCTGGCATTCTTGAAACTGCACGATTATTAAGCCACCATACATTTGACCGCACGATCATTTATGCCAACTGGTGTGCTGAGGAAATCGGTCTGGTGGGCAGTACTGCCTATGCTGAAGACTGCGCGGCACAAAATATGGACATTGTTGGCTATTTCAACCTCGACATGACAGGCTATTTGGAAGAAGGCTCTGACATCCATGTCCATTTGATGTACACGACGCAAGACTCACTCATTGCTAATTTTGTATACAACTTCAGCCATATCTATTTTCCTGAGATGCCCATCCATCAGAATTGGCTTGCTTGGGGCGACAGTGACTACTCATCGTTCAACCGCAGCGGATATCCTGCAGTACACCCCTTCGAAGATGTGTATACCAGCTCACCATTCATCCATACCCGAGATGATATTTTAGGCTTGAGCGTCAACAATTTGGAACAATCCAAACGATTTACCGAACTCAATTTGGGCCTAGTGGCCACTTTGGCAGGCATCAACAATGATGGTGTTGAGGAATTTGAAACAACCCACGTGGCCGTATATCCCAACCCAACGAGAGAATCCGTCAACATCTTGGTAGAAGATGGACTACAGCAAGTACTAGTGTGTGATATGCTGGGACAAACTGTCGAGACTTTGCATTTGAACAACGAAACCAAGGTTGTTTTGAACACAAGTACCTATACACCAGGCTTGTACATAATGAACATAGTAACCCGAAAAGGCATTACAACAAAACGATTCATCGTCTTACCCTAAGGCTTTTACACCTGCGTCGATACGCTTGAGAGTCTCTTCCTTACCCAATAGTTCGAGGATTTCACCAATGTGGGGGCCTTTACCTGCACCTACCACCATCAACCGGAGGCCGTTCATCACCAAGCCCATATTCAGTTCGTTGGAAGCTATCCAATTATTGAGTGTCTCATCGATGTTGGCCAAATTGAAGTTTTCTATGCCATTGATGACTTCCTTTACCTTAAGCATAGTTTCAGCAGAGTTTTCTTTCCAGCGTTTCTTCACCGTCACAGGGTCGTATTCCGTTGGAGCCTCAAAGAAAAAGAAACTCTGATCCCAAATTTCCTTCACAAAGTTTACTCTATCTTTCACCAAACCAGCTACTTTCACAGCAAAATCCAATGATGTTTCGATGCCCTTTTCTGCTTTCAGCCAAGCTTGATAGTCTTTGCCGACCTCCTCATTCGACTTACGCATCAGCCACTCGTGATTGAACCACTTGGTTTTCTCCACGTTAAACTTGGCGCCACTCTTGCTGCAACGCTCAAGTGAAAAAGCCTTGATGAGTTCGTCCATAGTGAAGATTTCTTGTTCAGTGCCTGGATTCCAACCTAGCAAAGCCAGCATATTGATGAAAGCTTCAGGATAGTAACCAGACTGCTTGTAACCCATAGCCGTGTCACCCGTCTTCGGGTCGACCCAATACATTGGAAACACAGGGAACCCGAGGCGATCGCCATCACGTTTGCTCAGCTTGCCATTACCATCAGGTTTAAGCAGCAGAGGCAAATGGGCAAACTGAGGTGCCTCCCAACCAAAGGCCTCATACAACATAACGTGAAGTGGCATTGAAGGCAACCATTCCTCTCCACGGATAACGTGGCTGATTTGCATCAGGTGATCGTCGACGATGTTGGCCAGATGGTAAGTGGGCATACCATCCGACTTGAACAAGACCTTGTCGTCCAAGGTGTTGGTTTGCACTTTCACCTCACCACGAATCAAGTCGTGCATAACGATTTCGCGGTCTTCAGGAATCATAAAACGTACTGTATAGGGTGTGCCATCAGCAATGAGCTTGTCAACTTCTTCCTTACTCATTGTCAAGCTATTTCGCAAATGCTTACGGCTCTGGCAATTGTAGATGAAGGTTTGCTTGTTAGCCTCAGCCTCCTTGCGGTATTTGTCGAGTTCCTCGGCGGTGTCGAAAGCGATGTAGGCGCAGCCTTTGGCCAGTAACTCGTCGCTGTATTGTTTATAGAGATGTTTGCGGTTGCTCTGCTTGTATGGACCATACGCACCACCAACATAGTCGCTTTCGTCGAACTTGATGCCACACCAGTCGAGTGACTCAACGATGTATTGTTCGGCACCAGGCACGAAACGGGTCTGGTCGGTGTCTTCGATACGAAGAATCATCTTTCCGCCGTTCTTTTTGGCAAACAGATAGTTATATAATGCGGTACGAACACCCCCGATGTGTAAGGGACCTGTTGGACTAGGGGCAAATCTAACTCTAACTTCTTTCATATTTCAAATAATCAACTGTTTACAATTTTATGATGTTTGCTTCGACACTAGACGCAAGATAAACTTTCACATCTTGAAGTCCTATGTCTCTTTTTCGGCTGCAAAAATACGGATTCCAAATGATTTAAGACAAATAAAAAGAAAAAAGCCTACCGAAACTCAGCAGGCTTTGAGGTACCTGGCGGACTCGAACCGCCGTCCCCGGTTTTGCAGACCGATCCCTAACCGCTCGGGCAAGGTACCCTCATAACTTCGTTAAAATCTCCGATTTGGCGAAAGCCAATCTTATGATTTGCGGCTGCAAAGATACATCTTTTTTATGAACTACAAGGCTTATTGGTAGATTTTTTTTTACACCAAGCCACGTGCTGATAGTTTCAACCAATTCCAAACAACCAAAGCCAAAAAAAGCACACCACAATATACATAAAAGATTTTCAAGTCTTTATGACGTAAATGGGTCATCGCATAAGCAGCCATAAGCATTATTAATGGCACAGCGGGTTCATGAAATCGTTCTGAATTGGCGGCAAAAGAAAACATAATAATGGCCAAATACGACAACTCATAAGATCCAATCAGACTGAAATCACGCCATTTTTTCTGACGGAAAACAATAACCAAGGCCAACATAGCAAAGAATGCGACAAAATTGGTCACAAAGGTGCTGCCATGAATCATCTTGTTGTGGTCAGGCGATTCCTCCACCATAGGAGCCAAAGGCAACACGAAAGCACCTGGAGCCAATATCAAATTCTGCGCCAACTCGCTATGTTTCAACCCCAAAGAATCATATCTCTTCGATTGATAATTCACCTCGACAAAGTTCAAACGATAGATAATCTTCATTTCACGCCCTATAGGGGAGAACAAGAAAACCAGAAAAACGACTACAACGGCAGCAATTGTGACAATTTTACCCTTTTTGCCCACCAAATCTTTGGAAGACAAGACCACGAAAACCAAAAATGAAAAAAGCAAGCACATTCCGATGATGGTCCGGAAGCCGAAGGTCAAGCCCGTGAGCAAAATTGGAAACAAGATGTTCCAGACTGTATATTTCTTGCTTCTAATGAGGTAATCCATACGTTCAAGCGTAAGGATGGAAAGGAAAATCATCTCCATCTCCTTGGTATGCAGACCGCATAACTGAACCAAAATTGGAGTAAACACACACATTACAGCTGCCAAACGGCCCGTGCGTTCACCGAAGGTACGCGACCCTAATTTCCAGACCGTGATACAGAGATAGGCACTCATCAAAGCCTTAAAGAGTCTTGGCACCAACCAACTGCGGCCAAAAATAGAATAAACCAAAGTTAGCCAAAGCACATAACCGTGCTCGGAATAGCCCATTGTATAGGCATTCAAATAGCTGAAAACAGATGAAATGTAACCTTCTCTAACGTATCTTGACAATAAAGTTCCGCTTGCATGATACCATAGGGTATCGCCCGCACCATACTCAAAACCGATACCCGTTTCCCAAAAATAATAATAGCACATCAAAAAGGCATAAACTGCACGCACAGCAAAGGCCGTCCAAAACACCTTATGCCAAAAACGCTTTGGGTCATCGTTTTTCCAGCGGGGATAGAAAACGGAAATCGGCAAAAAGAAAAACAGCACTTCCCCTATTCCCCATATTACCCATTTTAGTTGCAAAGCGTACTCACGAAACGCCACACTAATGACTACAAGAGCCAACAGATACAGTCCAATGCCGATGATGGAGATATGTCGAATAAGCTTGTTTCCCATATTCAATATTATAAAAGTTCAAACCAATCCTCGTGCTGCCAATTTCAACCAATTCCACGCGAACAATGCCACGAAAAGCAAACCACAATATACATAGAAAAGTGTCAAATCCTTACGTCTCAGGTGTGTCATAGCATAGGCCGACATAACCAAAATCAAGGGTATGGCAGGTTCATAGTAACGCTCCGAATTGGACGTAAAAGTGAACACAACTATGGCCAAATAGGACAATTCATAAGCTCCTATGAGACTGAAATCGCGCCATTTTCTTTGTCTAATAGCTGTTATGAAGGACAACATAGCAAAAAATGCGAGGAAATTCTTGATGAAGGTACTACCATGAATCATTTTGTTATGGTCGGGTGCCACATCCACCATAGGCGACAAAGGCAGAACAAAAGCTCCTGGGAACAAATATTTGCTTTTAGAGATTTCGCTGTATTTCAAGCCTAAAGCTTCGTATTTCCGAGCCAAATAATCCGTTCCACTGAAATTCAGCATATAGACGATTTTCATCTCACTGCCAATCACCGTGAAAAGGAAAACCAAGAAAACAGCCAGCGTGACCAACAATGTGACCATCTTGCCTTTTCTGTTCACCAAATTGTTGGGAGAGAGCATAACAAAGACAAGAAACGCAAAGATGAGGCACATCCCGATAACCGTTCTGAAACCAAAAGACATACCGATAAGCAAGATGGGAAACACGATATTCCAAAATGTGTATTTCTTACTCCGAATAAGGTAATCCATACGTTCGAGGGCAAGGATAGAAAGAAAAATCATCTCCATTTCTTTGATATGCATCCCCGTCAATTGGATCAGGATAGGCATAAAAACACACATCACTGCAGCCAAACGACCTGTCCGTTCACCGAAAGTCCTAGAAGCCAATTTATAAACCATAATGCATAAATAGGCACTCATCAAAGCCTTGAAAACCCTTGCTACTAAAACGCCTGAGCCAAACAGGGTATGAAGAAAGGTGAGCCAAATCAAATAACCGTGATCGGAAAAGCCAAGTGAATAGCTCTTCATAAAACTGATGACAAACCCGAAATCACCCTTACGAACATACTTTGACAATGCAACACTCCTATTATAATAACCTATCCCATCGCCTGGACTATCGAAAGGTTGTCCTGTTCGGATTGTAAAATAATAATAGGAAAAGACAACATACAACAACCGTATGGCCAAAGCCGTCCAAAACACCTTGCGCCAAAAAAACTTAGGGTCATCGTCCTTCCAACGAGGATAAATAACGGTGGTAAGAACAAAAAAGAACAAAACCTCCCCTATACCCCATAGCATCCACTCCAACTTCATAGCATAGTCTCGAAACACTATACTGATGACGAGCAGTGCCAACAAGTAAACACCGATGCCATAAATGGAAATATAGCGGACCAGTTTTTTTGACATTCCTTACTCTGAGATGAAAATAGACTCGCTTTTCCTGCGTTTCGAAACTTTTTGCTGGAGGATTGCCTTTTCACTTGGATTTATAGTGCCCACCTTGCGCATATCGACGCGTTCCCACCTGTGAGGCTTGTACTCATGGATAAACCTATAGAGCGAATCGCTGGCTGTCAACACTTCAGGCGCATAACTTTCGGGGGCACCGTCGACAGTTTCAAAATCGATGTGAAGGATGAGACTGTCGGCGACAAACGCATACTTAAACGGCCACCATGCCACAGTGTCAGTATGATGGTCGCGTTGCAAGCCAATACTATCCTCAAAGAAATACATAAGATACCCCGTTGTGGTGTCATATGGGTTGAATTCCCAATGTTTGTATTCGTCTTCAATGATTTGTCCAGCATAGTCAGTGTACCACCGTTCCCGACTCATCACACCAAACACCTTATTAATCATACCATCAAAGTCAAGTTTGTTTTGTGAGATGAAGACCGTGCGGCGAATATGCCCACCAGGCGAGTTGATGACAAAGGATGAACCGCGAAAATCGCCACTGCTGCAATCGTTAACTGTCACCGTGATAATACTGTCGTTGGACTTGCCCGACATAGGCGAAACAGTGTACCAATCTGCATCATCATTTTTGGTAATCGTCCATTTGCAGTTGGCGTTGATGATTAATGTCTGGCTTTCAGCAGTCAGGCCAAAACGGAGGTCTTGCGTCGACACCAAAATGCTGTAGTCTTTGACGCAACCGGTAAGACCCAACATAGTCAATATGGTCAAAAAGAAGTATTTCTTTATGGTTTTCATTGTATTATGAATAATATTGTAAGTAACTGCTTAAAACTATTGTACATACTTGTTTTGTTTTCGACAATAACCATTGACTATGACCGCTTTTATTAATTGGCTTGGTTAAAGCGGTCATTGTCACAAGTCATAGTATGCATAATTTGTGTTCTATATGAAGGTCAAATTTGCTCATCTACATCTACTTAGAATATAATTCTATAGAGACAGCGTGCGCAACGTCTCTACATCAAAACTGGAATATCGGTCCGTCGCCCTTGCGCTTGGTGGCAACATTTCTGAGGAAGCTTTTTTTTGAAGGATTAATGACACCCACTTTGCGCATATCGGCACGTTCCCACCAATTAGGTTTGTATTCATGTATGAATCGATACAATGAGTCGCTAGCGGTCAATACTTGGGGATCATAGCTCTCTGGAGCACCTGTAGCCGTCTCAAATTCGATATGAAGGATTTGGTTGATAGGATTATACTCGTAGTTGAACAAATAATACACAGCCGTGTCGGAATGGTGGTCGCGTTGAATGCCTTGACCATTTTCAAGAAAATACATGAGGTAACCACCTGTAGTATCGTAAGGGTTAAACTCCTTATGCTTGTAGGTATCTTCAATAATCTGCCCATAAAAATCTGTGTTCCAATGTTCTAAACTCATCACACCAAATATCTTATTGACCATACCATCAAAGTCAAGCTTGTTTTGGGAGACGAAAACGGTGCGGTAAACGTGACCACCAGGCGAGTTGATGACGAAGGATGAACCACGGAAATCAGCATTTTCCAATGCCTCAACGGTTATGGTAATGGTACCATCATTTTTTCCACTCATTGTGTTGATGGTGTACCAGTTGGCATTGTCGTTTTTGGTAATTGTCCAATTACAATTGGCTTTAATGTCCAAAGTTTGCTCGCCTGCCTCTAGACCAAACCAAAGATTCTGTGTGGAAACTGTGATACTATATTTCTTCTCACAACCAACAAGACCCAATACTGCAATGGTCATCATAACCATCATAATAAAAGTGCTTTTCTTTTTCATATCGTTTAGTTTTAATCATGCAAAAGTACATATTTTTGTTAATACAAACGCTTTTTCTGCTTCGACTTCTTTGGTGCAGGCATATCGGCCAACAACTCAAAATCCATCTTGTGCTTGAAGAGATCGACGGATTTCACGACCACACGCACCTCATCGCCCAATTGGATGACACGACCTGTCTCCTGTCCGATGACACGGAAGTTGTCGTCGTCGAGATAATAATAGTCGCCAGGAAGGTCTTCATAGCGTACCAAGCCTTCGCATTTGTTGCCTTTCAGCTCCACGAAAAGCCCCCATTTGCTGACACCTGAAACTAATCCTTCAAACACCTGACCAATCTTATCTTGCAGGTATTCAGCCTGTTTGTATTTAATACTCTGACGTTCCATCTCCTCGGCTTGTTTCTCCATCTCACTGGCATGGACGCACATTTCCTCGTATTCCTTCTTGTTGACCGAACCTTGGTTTTCGATAAGATACCTTTCTATCAGTCGATGCACCATCAAATCGGGGTAGCGGCGAATGGGTGAAGTGAAATGGGTGTAGTAGTCAAAGGCCAAGCCGTAGTGCCCGATGTTGTCGGTACTATAGACCGCCTTGGCCATCGTTCGCAAGGCTACGGTCTGGATAAGATTCTTCTCGCCCTTGCCTTCCACATCCTCAAAGAGTTTGTTATAAGAGTTGACCAAGGTGCTGCGGTTGCTAATATTCATTGAGTAACCCAAGCGCGAAATCAGCAACATGAACTTGTTGAGTTTCTCGGGATTAGGTTCATCGTGAACACGATAGACAAAGGTGTCGTTATGCCACCTGCTTTCCGGCTTGCCGAAAGTCTCGGCCACGGTGCGGTTGGCCAACAACATGAAGTCTTCGATGAGTTCGTGCGACTCGTTTTGGACACGCACATAGGTGTCAATGGGTTTCTTGTTTTCGTCAAGGATGAATTTCACTTCCTCCGAGTGGAAATTAATGCTGCCTGCCTCCATGCGTTTTTCACGGAGTTTGGTAGCTAAACTATTGAATGTCAAAATCTCATCCTTGTAGTCGCCCTCGCCA
>JAEEGL011761244.1_pt1 | contig 19384 bp, 17 predicted proteins | sample 9134231 | NCBI WGS metagenome assembly JAEEGL01 (sample SAMN16246548, study PRJNA631951) | gut metagenome | biome: gut microbiome; feature: rumen; material: fiber-attached | host: Bos | place: Iran: Karaj | collected 2018-10
AAAAAATAAGATTCTCTGTAACCGTTCACTCCCCCTCTGTGGAGCTAGTGAAATTTGGCTGATTTTGGTTTTTTATTTTATTTGAATTCAAAATCTGCCCCCCGTTTTTCTGCTATGCAACGCTATTTTGGGTGGGGGACGATTCTCTTTTAGAAATTCATATCTTTAAGTATTTCTGAGATTTGTTTTAGGACTTATTCTTTCGTAATTCAATGCTTGAAACCGGCCGTAGCGAGGAGATAAATGGCATATCAAAAATTACTTCATGTTTGAGAGATTGTTTTATTAATCTATCGCTATCTGAAAATGCTAGGAAAACTTTTGAAGAACTCAATAAAAATGGATCTTTCTAGATTCATCGCTTCTGTATTAAATTAAGATCAAGTTTTTTGTTTGAATGATTTTGATCTCAAATTTTTTAGAGGAGTAAGCCATGGGGTGCTACAACTGTGGATCTGAAGAAGGCTCAAGTACAAGATTGTGTCCGAAGTGCGTTGCTGAGAGAAACAGTGCAATGGCGGCAAAAACTGCTGAAGTTGCGAGTCAAAGAAAGGGTAGCACTTCAACATCAAAGCTTGTTACCATCGTTGTTGGGACTGCTTTAGCAGCAGCTCTTATTATATGTCTTGGTTTCTATTTACTTTTCTCAGATAGTGGTCCAGGAATACTTCTTCCTAAGTATGCAAAAGTCCAGATCCTCTGTAAGAAAACTGTGGAGAAAGATGTAGCAAAAATAAAGGCGATGACTCCTGAAGAGCTTGCTAAAATGAAAGATGATGGGAAGCTTTCTAAATATGAAAAAGAAATGACCGATGGTGTGAAAGATCTGGCTGCAGCAATGGTTGAGGGATTTGCAGATACGTTTTGTAAAATTGATGCTGAGGAGTGTAAAAATAATCCTGGCGCATGCGATAAAATTATGGAACGTTTAGAAAAAGAGCTTAAAGGGTAGAACTTAGAACAAGTTGTGTAAAATTTAGTGCTTCGTGGAACTGTTCACACATCAATAGTGAAATGGGTATGCTTTTTGATTAGCGATTTAATTCAAGGTAAAATTCATTAACTTTTGATTCTAACGTATACATAAATTTTTATGTAAGTTGAATTCGTGTGTAGTCTATGAGGTAGTATGGGGATTGAGCCAACTGAAGCAGTAAAAGGTAGCGTTGAAGAAACTTCCTTTAATGGAGCTAAGGTAAAAAATGAATTTGTAGAGAAGGCTGATAGCATAATCGCTCTACTGAGATCTGGAAAAGTTGATGAAGTTGAAAAAATTATTTCTTCTGAGAGTTATACACTTAAAGCATATCTAGAACAGAATCCTGAATTCGCAAGCAACTGCAAAAGTGTTTTGGAGAAGGCATTTAAGGCTGAAAGATCATGTGTGAAGCCCAAAATAGGTGAATTTTTTTACTCTATTTTGGGCCGAGGTGATTTGGATGTTATGGTACGGCAAGCTGCCAGAGATTCGCTAGGTGGAACATCGAATTTTGGAAACTATGATGATGTACTGAAAATTTTTGGTTGTATTTCTCATTTATTAAATCAAAATAAAGCAAATGCTATTCTACAAGAAGTTTTTTGTGAGGAATTAGAGTCCGCTCTAAATTATTTCAACTTTAGTAAGGCAGAGGATCTTTTGTCTTTTTTGAAAAATAAGAACTTGGCTCAAACTTATTACGGCCATGAATGTAGTCATAGTGATGTACAGGAAATGCTTACAAGGGCTGCTGAAAAAGTTATTATAAATAAAATTAAGTTTGGAGATGTTCAAGATGCACCGTTAATTATTAGTTATCTTGCGAGAAGTGGAGTAATTGATCTTAAACCGATAATAACAAGTGAAACAATGGTTGAAGCTTGTTTAGTAGGTATAATGATTGCTGCATGTTATAAGGAAACAAAGCAACATGATACGATTTGTCGTATTACAGATTACATGGAAAAATTTGGTATGGCAGATCAAGTCGATAGGGCGTTGCGTGATGCATATCGGAAAGGGATTGATGGAAATTTAATGTATTCTAATCCAGGAATGGCAAATAACGTTTATCAATATTTTCAGCTTTATCATAAAGATATGGTTGATGAGCAAGATATGTATAAGATAATGGCTAAGGAAAATAGCTTAAGGTGAAGTTAAAGGAAGGGACGACGCCTAAGTTCTTCAGGTAACCTGCGGAAAATAGTTTTGCGTGCATCGCCCCTCCCTGTTACGAGAGGCGCATGGACAAAGGTTGTTACTTATAACTAAGCCATGCTTTGGGGTAGGTACCTACAAAAACGAGTTTGTCGACGCTGTTGTAGGTTTTTTCTGTTGGCACACCAGTGATGGCGTAGAAGATGTCGTTTCCAGGGGAAGCTATAGTGCGATCTTCATTCAGGGTACTCGCCCGGAGATAAATTCCATCGCGCATATAATCAATCAACTCTTGCGGAGTAATTGTAGCTTCTTCAGTTTCTGTGAACTCTTGTGTGTTGCACGAAAGCTTAAAAACTGATTTTTCCTCATCAAAAGGATTTTTGTCGTCTTCTGTTTCACTAATGTGCAGAACGTACTCCTGTCCGCAGTTTGTTCTCATGAGAATGTGGCGAATGCCGTGGCTTTTGTATTGACCGAGGAATTCCAGTTTAAATTCTGGATTCCATATATCAAAACAATCGTCGTAAGTAAGGCTCCTCGCCTCCGCAAACCCAAGAGAATTAACGGAATTTCTAATTCTTTGATCGTACTGAGAAACGGTAAGGTTCCACCAAATCAAGCTAATCATCGCTCCGGTAGCGACGACGCTGATGATGCTGAGAATGGTCTTTCGTTTCTGACTGCGATTTTCCCTGAACGCATGAGCGCAGCAAGCAAGTGCAATCACAGTGGCAAAGAAGAGGAAATAGAACAGGGGGGCGTTTTTGTAGAAGAACATGGCGTTCTCCTTTCTGCGGCTTTGCCGCAAGGACGAGTCTAGAGAAGCAACTCGTCAAAGAATAAAAAAACCACAAGAAAAACCTTTTAGCTGTGGCAGACTCTTTTTAGTGGCTATTTCGTTAAAAAGAGCCTCCACATCGTTAGGCGTCTACCCATATAGTCAATTTCAGGAACATAATCATTATTTCAGCGATTATTGATTCACAAAAATAAAGTGAATAAAAACAGTATGTTATCGAAGAAGTGGCTTATCTAGTTAGTTAAATTGAGGACACTCAAATTTTTGGGGAAGTCTAACTTGGGATACTCAAAAAATTTTTCATAAAAGGCAAAAAAAAGCTTGACGGTGGGATAATGTGTGCTATATATGTAAAGAAGTGGGACAAAGTGGGGCGAAGTGGCATATTGCGGATCGCTTCTTCTATGATACTCCTCCTCCAAAAACACTTACCCCATACGAAGAGCGATCCGCGGTTTGTCGTTAAGCTCCCTAGATTGTCACTGTGGGCAGGTCATTATGAATGAGGTTAAAAACGACTCAGGTTTTAGCGAAGCTGTGAGGGTGGAAGGAGAGTCCTCCACCCTTGCATTTCGCGGTAATTTTGCCCATACAGTTGACGAAAAAGGACGTGTCAGTCTGCCATCAGATTTCAGAAAAATCCTTCAAGGCGCTAATGAACAAAGCATTGTTATAACTAACTACATCTCAGATGGGGCGCGTTGCTTAGAAGGTTTTGCGCTAAGTACTTGGAAAGATTTCGAAAAAAAATTACGCGAAAAGAGCCGTTTTAGCTCACAACTCCAAAAGCTGGAGAATTTCTACTTAAGCCGTGCTTCAGAATGTCAGATAGACGGTAGCGGTCGTATCTTACTGCCCCAATATCTACGAGTTTACGCAGGTATTGAAAAAGATGTGACCTTTACCTCTTCCATCCACGGTTTCAGAGTTTGGGATACCAGAGTTTGGAATCTCACCTTCTCATCAACTGAGGAAGCCTTAATGGCTAACCCTGATCTCTTTGCTGATATCGATATCTGAGGTTCGAAATGGCAAGAGCGTGTGGGAAAAAGTGGGAAGAGGTTGGTTCAATAGATGAGGGTTCAATAGATGAGTGTCCTCAATTGGAAGCTGGAAGAGGGGAAGCAAGAAGCAGTAAGAAAAAAAGCATTCACATCCCAGTTATGCTTGAGGAAGTCCTTTCTGGATTAAAAGCTAGTAAAGGCGGGGAGTTTCTGGATTGTACCTTTGGTGGTGGAGGCCATAGTCGCGCTATCTTAGAAGCTAATCAAAACAATGTAGTTTATGCCATCGACCGTGACCCACAGGCGGTCGAAAGAGCAGAAAACGAGTTTGAAGATTATATTGATGCAGGTAGGTTACTAATTTGGCACGCTGCCTTCTCAGATCTTTCAACATTACTTAATGGAAAAAAGTTTAATGGTATACTAGCAGATCTCGGCGTTTCAAGTGATCAACTCTCAGGTGGAGAAAGAGGTTTTTCCTTCAAAGATACCTCCGCCCTCGATATGAGAATGGATAGCAGCGCAAGCTACAGCGCGGCTGATGTTGTAAACGAAACCTCAGAACGCGAATTGGTTTCCATCCTTCGTCGAGGAGGGGTTAGCGATTTTGAAGCAAGAGCTGTCGCCCGTGAGATCGTAAAAGCAAGACCTCTAGCATCCACAGCAGATCTTGCAGCAGCAGTACACCGTTCAGCTAAATCAAATAAGGGCTTTGATTCAGCAACTCTCGCTTTTCAAGCCATAAGAATCGAAGTCAATCACGAATTCGATGAAATAGAAAGCCTAATGGATATGGCAGTTGAGGCGCTATACGCAAAGGGACGCCTCGTCGTAATCAGTTTTCACTCATTAGAAGATCAGTTGGTTGCAAAACGGATGCGTAAGTGGGGCACAGGTGATGCTTATCCAGCTAATTGGCCTGGTCAACACGAAGCAAAAACGTTGGGAAGCCTTTTAACTAAAAAGGCACTTCTTCCAACTGAAGAAGAACTTACAAGAAATTCAAGATCTCGCAGTGCAAGACTTAGAATTTTTGAAAGGGGTGAAGTTTAAGGGGATGTTGTTTAATTAATCACTGAGGGGTGATGATTAGACATTTGGAATGGTTACAAAAATCTAGTTTGGGGATGTTTTATTAGGGGTTAAAAATGCGTAGCAATGCGGTTTGTTTAAATTATCAATCAGTTTATTGCTCGAAACAGGAGTCAGTTAATTCTTTCTCTGCAATCATTGTATCAGCAACTATCTTGTTTTTGGCTCTTTGCATGAAGATCTGGATGACCATTTCTTCGACATCTTTAGGTTATCAATTGGCAGAAGAACGCGAAAAGACTATTGCACTAGATATGCAGCGACGAGAATATGAATTACAATTATCCGTTTTGCTTAGACCTGATAATTTAGCAGAACGCGCCAAAAACGTTTTGGGACTTAAAGCTTTAAGACCAGAGCAAGCTGCAAAAATATCTTATTAGTAAGCAGTTGTTCATTTTAATGAATTGCTAGCCGTTTACTTTCATTCTATGCTCTAGTAAGCGGTTATAAAAATTGGTTTAGTTGTTGGTATTGTTATGGCACCTGTTAAGTCTACGATCTTAAATGATTATGCTACTAGAGGATGTAACCACTCTTCACTGTTTATAGGTGAAAAGGGAAGACGTCGTAGGGTTTACGGTTTGTCATTACTCGCCTGTGCTTGGAGTTGCCTTCTTATTGGGCGTTTGTTTTCACTCCAAGTTTCTTCATCTGATTTTTGGCAAGGCAAAGCTACTAATCAACATTTTTCAGAGGTAAAACTTTCATCAGAACGTGGTCCAGTTTATGACAGAAACGGCCAACTCCTTGCTGTGTCTGTGCCAGCGGGGTCGATTGCCGTTCGTCCTCGTAGAGTTGCTAACAAACAGGAAACGGCAGAAAAGCTTGCGGCAGCTCTAAATATGGATAGTGCCCACATCGCTAAACTTTTAGAATCGCCTCAACCGTTCGTTTGGGTTAAGCGTCAAATCCCACGTCTTTTGGCTCAAAAAGTTGCAGCACTCGAAATTCCTGGTGTCGAATTAGAACTTGAAGCAAAACGTTTTTATCCGTACAAACAGGCAGCTAGTACCTTGATAGGAAGAGTTGGAATCGATGGTAATGGGCTTTCAGGTCTGGAGGCACGCTATGACCGTTTACTATCGGGTGAGCAACTTAAGGCAAAATTCACCCGTGATGGTTGGGGACATCGCATCCAAGAAGATATTAACACCGAAGAGCCGTTCTCTTTACCACGAGGAAGTGAACTTCATCTAACGTTAGATGCTTCAATGCAGTATATCTTAGATGATGAACTAGAAGCTGCAAGAAAAAATTCTGCTGCAACGGCAGCGCTAGGTGTTTTGGTTGATACTGAAACAGGAGATATTTTAGCACTTGGGCAATCCCCATCATTTAATTTTAATGAGGATAACATTAAAACTGGTACGGCTTTAACAAATCGTGTTGTTGAAACTGTTTTTGAGCCAGGTTCTATTATGAAGCCAATCGTTGCAGCAGCAGCGATAAATAGCGGTGTGATTCGATCCACAGATATTGTTGATTGTGAGAGGGGAGCTTACCGATTTGGTGGACACACCATTAAAGATACACATCGTGTTGGTGCGGTGCCATTTAGAGATGTAATCGTCCATTCATCAAATATTGGTATGACAAAAGTTGGCGCTAAGATGGGTCGTGATAGACTTTATGATTCCCTTACCATGTTCGGTTTCGGTGCATTACAAGGTCTAAACTTACCTGGTGAAACTAAAGGTATTCTTAGAAACAAAGCAAATTGGTCAACAGTTGATATCGCAACGCACGCATTCGGACAGGGGATTGCTGTCACTCCACTTCAAATGGTAAGAGCATTGTCTGCTATTGCAAATGGTGGAGTACTTCCTAATTTGCGTCTTGTTCAAGATAAAGAATTTGTCCCAGGTCATCGTATTATTTCTGAAGAAGCTGCCGCAAGTGTTAGAGATATGATGTTTGGTGTGGTGGAAGATGCACACGGAACAGGAAAGAGAGGCGCAATTCCTGGAGTGCGTGTTGGCGGGAAAACGGGTACAGCACAGAAAGCGAGAAAAGACGGTCGTGGTTATGCACCTGGAAAATACATGGCATCGTTTATGGGATTTGTTGATGCCTCAGATATTCAATTAGATGAAAAGCTTGCGTTGCTAATTACAATCGACGAGCCAACACAAGGTTCAATTTATGGTGGTACTGCAGCAGCTCCAGTATTTAAGAATGTTATGACCCGTGTCTTACAGCTTCTTGCAACTCGCCATCGTTTAAAAAATATTCCAGAAGAACGTTATGTTGCAGCAAAAAGTAGTTTTGTCCCTGCAGTTTATAGAGAGTAGCAATGAATGATGCTGTCCTTGTATCAGATATAAAAGAATTGCTACAAGCAGAGAATGTTGCTCTAGCAGATGATGCGATATTTGAAGGAATTCAAACAGTTTTAAGTGATGTTAGAGGTGGAGAGCTTTTTATCGCTAATAGCGTTGAAGATGCTAACGCTGCGCTTGAACGTGGAGCTGCAACTTGCCTTTGTCAGACAAAACTTGAGGGTTGCCTGTTTGTTTCAGATTTAAATACGGCCATAAAAAAACTGGCAGAATTTTGGAGAGGACGCTTCGATCTCCCCTGTATTTTAGTAAGAGGGAACGAGGCCGAGTTAGTTGCAACTGTGCTAGCGCGTTTACTATTAAAAAGGGGCAGAGGAACATATACTGCCAATAAGTTAAACGATAATTACAGAGCGATTTTCAACCTGAAAAATACATCAGAGTGGTATATTGCAGCGGATTGTGGGGAGCAGGAAACAGCAGCCAGCAATCAGCAGTCAGAAGAATTTCTTAAAATATTAAAACCGACTTTAATAATAGATACTGATGAAAATACAGCGGATAATGTAATTTATTTTGACAGAGAAAAACAAAGTATCTGCTTAGGTGAAAAACAGCTATATACACTGGAAGTCTTACGCTATGAGGCGCTTTTTGGTTCAACATTTTCATTAAAAGAATTAGAGAATATTTCATTTGAAAGTGGCTTAATTGGAAAGGAAAGCCCTGCATTGTTAAGCCTTGCTGTGGCAGCGACACTCACGCTTTATAATGATTATTCAAAAGAGCAGCTTCAATCTACAATAAAACGTTTTAATGTTTTACCTGGTGAAATGAATCTTAGGATGAGCTGTAGAGGGCGTTATATTATAGATGGTTCAAGACTTTCTGGAGAACATGCCGAGAAGAAACTCTTTGAACTTATGGCAGAGGTTAGAAACGTTTCAGCCGAGAAATGTGCCATTGTTATTCCTGCAGGATATACAGAGAGAGAGAGCTTCTTTAAGCAGCTGTTAGAGTATGCGCCGAGTGAGGTTATCGCGGTTGGACCTGTTGGATCATCTTCCTTAAAGGATAGTGCTTTACATTTCTTTCAAACGCAGTCAGTTAATGCAGCCTTAAATCTTATTTCAAAATCAGATATTAGATATCTTTATATTCTTGGAGGGGTTTATTCAAATCTTCATGAACTTACGGATAAAATCCTGGAGATGGAAGGGGAGACAATTCCTGAAAAAGATGGTGAATAAATTTTTTCGTTGTCGCAGATGCGACTGGGGAGCAGAGTGAAACAGATCATAGCTCTGACTTATGCCACTCGATAATTCATCGTACAATGATAGATCTAAGTGAGACAGCGCTACAACGTCTTTACAAAGTCTTTTAGATATTCTCTAAACTCATAACCAAAGTCTTCTCTGTCTACGGCGTATTCGATTTCGGTTTTGAGGTAGCTAAGTTTGTTGCCGATGTCGTAACGCTTGCCTTCAAAATGAACAGCAATAACCCCTAAATCCTTTCGAAGCATTTCGATGGCATCGGTAAGCTGGATTTCATTGTTTTTACTTGGTTTTGTTTTTTCTAGGTAACTAAAGATCTCAGGGGTTAAAATATATCTTCCTGCGATTGCTAAGTTGGATGGCGGAACTTCAGGTTTTTCAATTAAACCTAAGACATTATAGATGTTGCCTTCCATTTTTTCTGGATTAATGATGCCGTAACGGGAAGCATTCTCAGGAGCGACTTCCTCAACACCGATGGCATTTTTCTCGTATTTTGCGTAAGCATCGATTAACTGTCTTGTGCAAGGGGTTTTTGATCTGATGATGGTATCTCCTAGCATTACAACAAATGGTTCATCGTTAACAAAGTGTTTGGCATAACGGATTGCGTCACCCAAACCGTTTAACTCTTTTTGTCTGGTGTAAAAGATCTCCACCATATTTGAAAGCTCAAGAATTTCGTTAAGCTGTTTTTTCTTACCAGTTCTTTCTAACTCTTCTTCTAGTTCAAAATTACGGTCAAAGTGATTCTCAATCGATTGTTTGCCTTTACCTGTGATTATCAGGATCTGTTCAATTCCAGAGGCTGCAGCTTCTTCAACCACATATTGAATGGTTGGTTTGTCGATAATTGGCAACATCTCTTTTGGTTGCGCTTTGGTAGCTGGAAGAAAGCGGGAACCAAAACCTGCTGCAGGGATGACAGCTTTTCTAATCATAGGAGGCCTCCTTTTGTTGTTCGTTTACACAAATTTGAGTTCTCGAAATTTTTTGATGTTGCTTAGAACATTTTTCAACAGCTATTTTTTTCTCTTCAAAAATAATAGGTTTTATAATTGAAGCGTTAAGACGCTTAAAGGCATCAGAGAGTACATCAAAATGTTTCTCGTCTTTGTAAATTCCGATAATTGCGCCGCCAGATCCGCAAAACTTTGCAGAGGCTTTTAAGTTTCTGGCGCAGTTAATTAATGCCCAGTTACCTTTACTGATTTTGCAGATTGAGGCTCTAAGGTCAAAGTTTTGATTGATAAGTGAATGCATCGCTGCGAGGTCATAGTTTAGAAGGGCATCCTTAAATCTATATGCTAAATCAGCAAAGCCTTTCATTGCTTCAACGACAGCCTTTTCGCCGTTATCGTAGCGTTCTCTAATGTTGTTGTGTAAAACTTCTGTTCCTTCGCTTAAATCTTCAGAGTAGGCGATATAAAAATTGGGGAGTTGCTTCGGTTTTAGTTCTTCATAAATGCCATAACCGTAGTCTTCCATCTGTTCTCTGTTAAAGTCCATATAGACCAGCCCTTCGTAGACTTGGATGACACGGTCTTGAAGTCCCGCACCTATTTTTAATTCATCCTTTTCAACGGAGAGGATTAGGTTAGCGAGTTCTGGTTTTGGGATCTCGACGTTATAGAATCGAAGCAGTGCTTTTATGGTTGAGGTAACGATAGCGCTTGAACCTGCAAGTCCAACACGAAGTGGAATATTTGAATCATAAGAGATAGTGAAATTCTTTTTTTCGAGCTTGATATTATTTTTCTCAGAGTATTCGAAGAAGATTTTTATTGCAGCTTTGATTAAGCGGATACCGCCGTAGTAGCCAGAAAATTTTATATCGTTTACAAGATCATCCATCGAGTTAAAGGCCAGGCGATCGTTTTTGTGTAACTTTATCTCAAGGAGCGGTGATTCATAGAGGGTAACAGTCGCCTTAAAGTTCCTGACAGAACATGAGATGGTCCTCCCGAAGTACCCATCAGACGGGTTACCAATAATGCCAGCCCTGGCGTATGTGTCTTGTGTTATAATCATCTGCTTTGCCCTCTGACGCTTATCATACAGCTTTGGCTTTAAATTGCTAGAAAAACACTTATTACTTGAAAAACCTAATCTAGAACACTCAAATAAATATTTTTGTTGATAAATCAATTAGTTATATGATAAACTAAAGAAAACCAGAAATTCTTTATTTTTCAGGAGTTATATGAATCTTGCAAAGATATCAGCAAATGGTCAATTGACTCTGCCTGTCGAAATTCGTCGTCGTCTTGGTGTTAAAACGGGTGATAAGGTTCTGTTTTATGAGAAGCAAAATGGCGAGATTGTTGTAAGTAATGCCTCTGCTAAAGCTATTGCAAAGGCACAGCAAGCATTTGCTGGTGCTGCTGAGGAGATGGGACTTGCTGGGGAAGATGATGTACAAGCTCTCGTTAATGAAATTAGGCAAAAGAAATAAGAGTCCTGATTGATACGAATGTACTATTTTCTGCTTTACTATATCCCAGTTCTGTTCCAGCAAAAGTCGTGTATAAAACATCTATGGAACACGAGATTGTTTTAAGTGATATAAATGTTAAGGAGTTAAGAGAGATTATTGAACGCAAAGCTCCAAAATATCTTCCAGATTTAGAAGTTTTTCTTGCTGAGTTGTCATTTGATCTAATACCAGCTGTTGAATATCCTAATAAGATAATGAGAGATCCAAAAAGATCAACCGATTCTTAATGCTGCTATTTTATATGAGGTTGATGTAATTATAACAGGAGACAAAGATTTCTTTGGTTTGGGGATGGAACGCCCCTTATGTATGACAGCTAATGAGTTTTATCAGACTTTTCTAAGTTGATTAGGATATAATCTTGAACATTCAAATATAATTAAACGTACTGACATTGTTTTGATAGATATTTTACAACGACAAAAGTGGTTATTGTAGGGCTTTTCCTTTTAAGACATTGGTTGATGATGAAAAGTAGTTTTTCGTTACAGGAAAGTCAAAAAACACCGTTGACGGGTATATATTCAGCCAATAATATCGCACTAATCGCACTAATCGCACTAATCGCACTAATCGCACTAATCGCACTAGAGCGAGTATTGCGGACGAATTTTTGTGATTAATGAGGTGTTGAAGATTTTGCGGTCTATTCAAATTGCACAAGCACGAAATTCAAAGGAGATAATTGTGAAAAAAATTAAATGGTATGCACTGCTTTTAGCTGCTGCAAATTTATTTTTCTTAGGAACATCTTTTGCAGATGAGCTTCCTATAAAGGGGAGTGTGAGGGAAGTAGTGCAGGACAGATTTACTAATGTTAATTGTGCTGTAACTACTGATAATGAACTTTGGTGCTGGGGTGGTGATAATACTCAAGGACAGGTTGGGAATGGAACTAGAGAATATCAACCATTACCGGTTAAAATTTTGGATGATGTTAGTACTGTAAAATTATATGGTGGTGGTACTTGTGCTATAAAAACGTCTGGCGATCTCTATTGTTGGGGGTATAACGGTTTGGGTGATGGAGTTGCTGAAGGAGCTAGCGCCTCTCCAGTAAAAGTTTTTGAAAATGTTGCTTCAGTCTATGTAGCTTTATATGAAATATGTGCGGTAACGACGACTGGCGAACTTTATTGTTCAGTAGACAGTCCAGCACCGATAAAAGTTTTAGATGAGGTTGAATCTGTAATTTATTGGAATGAATTTAATTCTTATACTATGTGGTGGCAACCGTCGCCAGATCTTAAATACGAGTCACGTTCTATATGTGCGATAAAGACATCAGGTGAATTGTATTGTTGGAATCGTGGTGACGAAAGTCCGACTAAAATAATGGATGATGTAAAAAATGCAATCATGATGAGTGAGGACGCACACCGTGTTGCGAGGCAATCTAATGATCCGATTCTTTATGCTCTAAAAAACTCAGGGGAATTATATAGAGTTGGACAAGACGGAGGAATGACCCTTATCTTAGATAATGTGAGTTCTTTTGGTTATTTTTGGGCACTTACCACAACAGGAGAGCTTTACAGGTGGGGCCAGAATGACAAGGGGCAGTATGGTAATGGCACTGAGACAATTTGCTTAGGTGTTAGCTGTTTTGATTCTCTTAAAGTTTTAGATGATGTTAGTACGGTTAGCGAAGAGTTCGGTTCTATATGTGCTGTGAAGACGACAGGGGATCTGCTCTGTTGGGGGGATAATAGATATGGAATAATTGGAAGTGGTGATGAAGCTGAAGTCGTTTCGATTCCAGTAAAAGTTCTAGATGGAGTTAGCTCTGTAAATGTTGGACTTGCTAGTACCACTGCAATTAAAACGACAGGGGAGCTTTTCTACTGGGGTACAAATGGTATGGATGTTGTCCTGATAACTCCTAGTAAGATGCTAGATAATGTACTCCATGCAAACAATTTAAGATTAGATACGTGTGCAACAAAGGGGAATGGTGAACTTTATTGTTGGGGGTATAATAATTTTAGAACGAAGGCTGAAGGGGAATGGTTATTAGAACCGCTATTAATCTTTAATGAAAGTGGCATACCAGAACAAAAAGTTCCTGCGACTGGTGTTGTCACTCCAAAGACAAAGCTGTTACAGCCTTATGTTATTGCTAGGCCAAAGAAGCTTAGCGTTTATATGCAGCGCTTTGCAGAAGCAAGCTTAACACCGGTAGATGTTGCATCACTTGCAGTTACCAAATCAGTCAAGTTTAAGTACGAGTTGATGATTATTGAGAAGAGAGGTAAGAAAGGTACCTTTAAGACCGTTAAGACATTGAAGAAGAATACGCTTAACATTAAGCGTAAAAAAGCTTCAGTATATACCATTAAGTATCGTGTCATTATTACTCAAGGTAAGAAGACAAAAAGAACTAAATGGAGTAAGGCAGTAAAGGTTACAACGCAAACTAAGTAACTTATAAACGGGAAGGCAGTATTGCCTTCCCGACAACGTTAAATCTTGGATAAATCTTGGACACTCAAATAAATATCTAACCTCTCGAAATTATTGCAAAGTCTGTTATTGATAGTGGGGTTTTTTCGTTTGGCGTCTTGAGCCTTAATTTAAGATTTTCGCGAAAAAGAAAAATCTTAAAGTAGACTCTTCGGCAATAAATCAACATAATCCTGGAATTAGTGGTGTAGACTGAGTAAGGAGGTGTGGAATGGAGCTGACCGCAAAAGAAAAAATGCTGCAAGGAATGCTTTACAAGGATAGCGAAGAGTTAAATGAGGACATGCTTCGTTGTAGAGAGCTTTGCTATGAATTTAATATGTGCCGCCCATCGGAGCTGGAAAAACAGGATCAGATCTTAAAAAAACTTTTAGGCAAGATCGGAGAAAATTATCGTATCAGAGCACCATTTTATTGTGACTACGGTTACAACGTAGAGATAGGGGATAACTTTTTTGCTAATTTTAATTTGGTAATTACAGATTGCGCTAAGGTTGCTATTGGTAACAATGTCCTGATCGGTCCAAACGTTGCACTTCATACTGCAGGACATCCACTTGATGTTGAAACGAGAAATAAGGGGTTGGAGTTTGCTTATCCGATAACAATTGGTGATAACGTTTGGATAGGTGGTGGAGTTCAAATTTTACCAGGCGTTACAATTGGAGATAATGCGGTGATAGGTGCAGGAAGTATTGTAACAAAAGACATTCCAGCAAATGTTGTAGCGGTTGGAAATCCTTGTAGGGTTATGAAACAGATTTCATAGAGATTAAGTAACTGTTCCCCCGCTATGCAGCTGGGTGAGAACGGTTACGAGATTAAATTAAAAGGGCGGCAGAACGAAAGTTTCACGAAACCTTCGATAGAAACCTCATCCTGCCAAAATCCTTTAGAGCCCTCCCTCATAACATCCTCCGTGATGTTGTTGAATCATTGCCGATTTTTACAGTTTTCGGCAAAATCAACTCCGACGGCCACGCCTCCGAAGAAGCCGATAGTAGTCGCAAGAATGATCCAAATAATCCATTCCCAAGGGAATGAATAACCCGTTCCCGTTGTCGTGGTTTTTGTTTGTGGCTCGATCTCGGGCGTCGGCTCTTGTGACTCTTTGGACGAAGGTTGAAGAACTCCATCTTTTCCACTTTCCGAACTGGTAGGCGTAGGCTGGATAACGATCCTGCCTTCCGAATACCCCTCAGAAGGGGGAGTCAGATCCGGTTGTTGCGGTGGCGGGGATTGGAACTGACCCCTTTCGAGGTCGGTCGGCAGCCCTTCACATCCAGCTATGAAGAGCAGCAAAACGAGTGTTACGAGAAAAAAACTTCTCATTTAAGAACTCCTTTTTGGGGTGAGAATGTGGGTAAATTGCAATCGTTGTCATAGATTGCAATACAACAATAGTAGTAGTGAAACTTTCAACTACCGTATGAAATTAATAAAGAGCGTAAGTGTTTCTTGAATGGCTATATTCTATTCCTTGATTGAATGCTACTCAACGTTAGTTTTTATAGTGTCAGATAATATTAGATCGTCAGTATTAGACCAATATTGTCACTTTGTAATTTATGAGTGACAGCTATGGTACCGTTTCCAATAAATTAAGTTAGTTAGAATAAAATTTGAGTGTCCTGAATTTGCTTTGACACAGAATAGGTGGGAAAACTAAGGCTGCGCAGGTTGCAGGTCCGTTGTCGCAGGTGCGACTTACCAGGCATCGTACATTGATGAGTTAACGAAGGTTATAGTTTAAAGCTTTGTCTTATGACCTTTGGGGCTTACGTTTGATGATGAAGCACCTAAGTGGGACGATGCGACTACGAACGGTGTGACATTACCATCGCTGGGGCGCCATAAAAAAGGAGTGTCCTTGATATCTCTTTCATATGAAGAATCCGACAAATATTCAAATAGACCGTATTGGTGCTGATAGCAAAAGCCTCGACGCTTAAAACTTGGTGTGTCCTTAATAAGGATTCTAGTTAATTTTAGAACATTTTTTGAATTTTTTACTAAAAAGCCTTGCTTTTTTATGCGAAGCTGGCAGTATACCCAGCAACGAAGGAAAAGGTTTGCTGCCCCCTGGGGGCATCAATCTTTTTTTGTGTGACATCGGGGTGAGGACGAGTTTTCGAGAGCCTGTCCAACAGGGGCTGTATTGCTTTTGTCGAGCATTGGCTTCTTGGACGACAGGACTATCGACAACCGAGGACTCGTAATGTCTGTAAGGGTGCGAATCCCTGCCCCGCAACCACAATTTTTAACACGGAGATGACACGGTTCAATCGGATAAGTCGACAATTCGATCCCGTAGGTCTGTAGGGGTGCAAATCCCCATCTCCGTTTTGGCGAGGTTGGATCCTTCGTCAATTTTTTTTGGCAGACTGGAATTTTCTAGCCTGCCTCTTCTTTTATCTAGCTAGTCATTAGGACAGCTAGCGCTGCTTGAATTTCCATTTGTCACAAAAAAGTAAAATATTTGTAAAAAAATTTGCGCTATTTGATTGACACTTGGTCTTAATAAATGGTAAATATGCGCAGCGTTTTTCGAGGGGGTAAAGTGCCTCTTCGGGTGAGATGCAAGGCCAAAACCTCGGTAAGGTAATCATCTCGTTAAGATATTGCATGCTGTCATCTGGCTGCAGGCGCTCGTAACCTGCTTTATGGCTGGAAAATCAACTCCGAGGTAAGCAGCTTGTAAAGAGAATATTGAGTTTAGGCCGTTTTTACTGGTCTAGTGGATGTAGTGTCCGAGCATTTTTGGGTTCGGATTGACGAATATAACGATGGAGAGTGTGGCGATATGCCAACAATAAATCAGTTAGTACGCAGTCGTAGGCAAGACAAAAGGTTCAAGACCAAGAGTCCTGCTTTGAAGGGATGTCCTCAAAGACGTGGTGTTTGCACCCGTGTTTATACTCAGACACCTAAGAAACCTAATTCAGCTTTGAGAAAAGTTGCTAGGGTTAGACTTACAACTGGAATGGAGGTTGCCTCCTATATCCCAGGTATCGGTCATAACTTACAAGAACACTCTGTAGTTTTGATCCGTGGTGGTCGTGTAAGAGACCTTCCTGGTGTAAGATACCATATCATCCGTGGTAAGTTGGAAGCTCAAGGCGTGCAGAATAGAAAGAAGAGCCGTTCTAAATACGGTTCTAAGAGGGCTAAGTAATATATATAACTTGAACGGTGTATTGCTATGACAAGAAAGAAAAGAGATTTTTCACGTCCGATTTTGCCAGATCCTAAGTATGGCGATATCGTTTTGGCAAAGACAATGAATGTTGTCATGCGTAACGGTAAGAAGAGCGTTGCAGAGAAGGCTCTTTATGGAGCTCTTGATGTTCTTCAAGAGAAGCTTAAGGCTGATCCTCTTGAGAGCTTCCGTAAGGCTTTATCAGCAATCGAGCCAGTCGTCGAGGTTCGTTCTCGTCGTGTTGGTGGTGCTACTTACCAAGTTCCAAGTGAAGTAAGTGCAAAGAGAGGACAAGCTCTTGCTATTAGATGGCTTGTTCAATATGCCAATGCTCGTAGTGAGAGAACTTTGGCAGAACGCTTGGCAGGGGAGCTTATGGATGCTCTTCAAGGCCGTGGCGGTTCGATGAAGAAGAGAGAGGATACCCATAGAATGGCAGAGGCGAACAAGGCTTTTGCTCATTTCCGCTGGTAATCTTTAATTTTTGTTTTTTGTGATTTTTGGTTGCGTGTGGCACACGAGGATGTGTCTTACACGATGCGATAGAGGGTGAATTGTGGCTAAGGTAAACCTTGAAAGATTAAGAAACATCGGTATTATGGCTCACATTGATGCCGGTAAAACGACAACAACAGAACGTATTCTGTTCTATACCGGTGTGAACTACAAGATCGGTGAAACTCACGAAGGTGCTGCAACCATGGACTACATGGAGTTGGAGCAAGAAAGAGGTATCACTATTACTTCTGCAGCAACAACTTGTGAGTGGAGAGGTTCTAATCTTGATAAGCCAGCTCACCAAATCAACATTATCGATACTCCTGGGCACGTTGACTTTACCATCGAGGTAGAAAGAAGCCTTCGTGTTTTGGATGGTGCTGTTGCTGTGTTTGATGCAGTTTCTGGTGTAGAGCCTCAATCTGAAACAGTATGGAGACAAGCTAATAAGTTTGGTGTTCCTCGTATCTGCTTCGTAAACAAGATGGATCGTCTTGGTTCAAACTTCTACTACTGCATCGATTCCATCAAGGAGAGACTTGGTGCTACCGCATTGCCAGTACAGATTCCAATCGGTGCTGAGGCAGATTTTAAGGGTGTTGTTGATCTTATCACCATGAAGGGGATTGTTTATAAGGATGAGACCCAAGGTGCTAAGTATGATGTTATCGATATTCCTGCTGACTTGGTTGATGAAGCTAAGAAGATGCATGATAATATGATTGAGCTTCTTGCTGATACTGATGAAGCTATCATGGAGAAGTATCTTGGCGGTGAAGAGGTTTCAGAGAAAGAGATTAGAGCTGCAATTCGTAAGGCAACTCTTAGCATGTCACTTTTTCCAATCCTTTGTGGAACAGCTTTCAAGAATAAGGGTGTTCAACCTCTTCTTGATGCAGTTATTGATTATCTTCCTTCACCACTAGATATTCCTTCACTTAAGGGATATCCAATGAATGCTGCAGAAGATGCTGAAGCAACAATTGAAAGACACGCTGATGATAGCGAGCCATTCTCAGCATTGGCATTCAAGATTGTTACAGACCCATATGTTGGTGTCTTAACATTCTTTAGGGTTTATTCTGGTAAGATTGCAGCTGGTGCAACAGTTCTTAACTCAACCCGTGATAACAAAGAGCGTATTGGTCGTATCTTAAGAATACACGCTGATAAGAGAGTTGAGTTAAAAGAGATCGGTGCTGGTGATATCGGTGCTGCTGTTGGTCTTAAAGAGGTTGTCACTGGTGATACCCTTTGCGACGTCAGCAACCCAGTAGTGTTCGAGAGTATCTTTGCTCCTGACCCAGTTATCAGTGTTGCGATGGAACCAAAGACTCGCGCTGATGAAGACAAGATGACAGCTGCTTTGTTAAAGCTTGCTAAGGAAGACCCATCACTTAAGGTCAAGTCTGATACAGAGTCTGGTCAGTTAGTTGTTTCTGGAATGGGTGAGTTGCACCTCGACATTATTAGACAACGTTTACTTCGTGAATTTAATGTCGATTGCACAGTCGGTAAGCCACAGGTAGCGTATCGTGAGACCATTAAGAAGTCGATTGAGCAACAATACAAGTATGCTAAGCAATCAGGTGGTCACGGTCAGTACGCAGAGGTTTATCTTCGTATAGAACCTCTAGAGCGTGGTAAAGGATTTGAGTTTGTTGATGAGATCAAGGGTGGTGTAGTTCCAAAAGAATTTATTGGACCTACCAAGGCTGGTGTTGAAGACGCTCTTAAGAGCGGCGTCATGGCAGGCTTCCCTGTGATTGATGTTAAGGTAACGTTGTATTTCGGTAGTTTCCACGAGGTGGACTCTAGCGAAATGTCATTCAAACTTTGCGGTTCGATGTGTTTCAAAGAAGGCTGCAGAAAGGCTGGTATGGAGCTCTTAGAACCGATTATGTCGCTTGAGGTTGTTACTCCAGAAGAGTTCTTGAGTAACGTCGTTGGAGACTTAAACCGCAGGCGTGCAAAGATTTTAGACATGTCAGTGCGTGGTGGTGCTAAGGTTGTTAAAGCTAGCGTTCCACTATCTAAAATGTTTGGTTATGCCACGGACTTGCGTTCAAGCTCTCAAGGGCGAGCGATGTTTACCATGGAGTATGACCACTATGAGCCTGTACCTGC
>JAEEGL015137131.1_pt1 | contig 19384 bp, 19 predicted proteins | sample 9134231 | NCBI WGS metagenome assembly JAEEGL01 (sample SAMN16246548, study PRJNA631951) | gut metagenome | biome: gut microbiome; feature: rumen; material: fiber-attached | host: Bos | place: Iran: Karaj | collected 2018-10
AAACATATGTTCTTCAAATCAATGATTCGGGAGTTTTTATAAATTCACATTATCAAATTACGTATTCTCAATTATTTTCTAAACATATATTAAAATCTAAAAAATATGTTTTAAAACCAGGATATGTATATGAATTTGTAAATATTAATAATTCAATAGAAATCATTCAAGATACTTAATTATCTATTTAATTTATGTAAATATCAGAACGAAATATTATGAATAATAAAGGACAAATTGTAGCAGAATATATTTTAGTGATAGGGATAATAATTGTAATTTTAATTACGATGAGTCAAATATTAATTGAAGAATCAGAAAAAAATACTATTCTGGAATCTGCACAGATAGGAGCACAAATAGGTATTGATAAAAATGCATATGCAATGTATTATAATGATACATTTAATAATTATATGTTAAATTATCCTAAATTATTATATCCAACAGAAATAAGTGTTATAAACATAAGTATGATGAATAATAATAGAAGTATAATTCTGCAGGTATTTCTTCACTCAGATAATTATTTAACGAATAATCAAAAAGAAATAGTAGGATCTAGAGTAAATTATTATATCAGAAAAACAATATCTGAAACTTTTAATCAAAAAAACAGTGATTTGTATTATGAAAATTGTCAAACAAACAATTACAAAATTGAAACAAAAAAAGTAAAATGGATATAATTAGATTATATTTCCTCTAGCAAAATAAGCTACTAGAATCCCTAATAATCCAAATATTAATCCAATTCCCCAGATAATATAAACAACTTGTTTTTCTTTCATAGGTTTTTTAAGAATAGATCTTATCAATGAATTAAAACCGGTTGCCGGTACGACAAGTTGTCCTTCTTCGTTTACTTCAGTAGGCTTGAAGTTTTGACGTTCCATTACTCCTGCACTATGGAATTTTAAAATTCCATCAATTATGTTAGGTAGTAAAACAATGAAAGCTATAATTTTTACCCTACCTATAAATGCTATAATTGCAATACAAGCTCCTATGATTAATGTACCAACGTCTCCAGGAAATACATTTGCAGGATATTTGTTATAAAATAAAAATGCAATTAAAGCTCCAAGCATTGAAAATGATATAATAGCAACATCATATTTGTTCATTATAATACAGGATAATGTTAATGAAGTTAATGCAATGATTCCTAACCCTGTTTCAATACCATTTAATCCTGCCAACATATTGGTTAGATTAGCAGCAATTGAAACGGCTACTGGAATAAGTAGCATATATATAATTCCTACATTTGGTGGAGTTACCCACATAATCGGAAGACCGGCTATCCATAACAGTATCAACTTTTCCTTAGATGATAACATTATCAGATCATCAACCATTCCAATAATTCCGGTTAGTAAAATAACTATCAAAGTAATAGTCAGTTGGGATTGCCATTGTGGACATAGATATACTCCTACCATAATTGAAATAGCAAAACCAAGTAATATGCCAATACCACCCATTTCTGCAACTTCAGGTTTTGTTAATTTATGAATATCTTTACCTACAATTTCAGCTTTTTTCAACCTTTTAATCAAAGTTGGCATACAAAAAAACGTAATTAAGAAAGATATAAGTCCACAAAATCCTGAAATAAGTAATAATTCTGTTGAATTCATTTAAATACACCCAATCTTAATTTTCTCTATTTTTTTTAAGAATATAATAAATTGTTCTAATAGGAATTTTTAATCTTTCAGAAATTTTCGTAACAGGTATTCCTTCATCTTTTAATCTAATTATTTCTTTTTTTGTTTTATCAGAATATTTTGATTTAGGACCTTGTTTTAATTTATCTTTTTTAAGATAATACACAGTTTTTGTATCAATATTTAATCTAGAAGCGATAGTTTTAACAGATAATCCTGAACTAATCATTTCATTGATAGTGTCTTTTAAATCATCATCATATTTTTTAGGACGACCTCTGCTTTCAATAATATTTATTGTAATACCAAGTTCACCTAAAGCATCGAGATATACTTCAGAAGTTCTTTCATATAAACTTAAAGGACAATTTATTTCTTCCAGATCTGGGTTTTCATCTAAAATTTCAATAATTAATTTTGATGATAATGGTTTATTTACATGTACTTTTGAACTCATATAAACATCTCTCATTATTTATTTATCAGTTCTAAGAATTTTTTTGCCTTTTTAGTTGTTGGTTTTTCAATTTTTTTAAGGTTATTCTTTTCTTTTGTAGCTTCTTCATGTGAAACATGTAATAAATCTGCTGCCTTATTTAATGAAATGTCACATTTGTTATGTAAAGCTACTGCACCTATTGCTTCTTGATTAGGTTTCAAATGTAAATTCTTAATTTTTGTTTCTAATTCTGATTTATAATGGATAGTTTCTTTCATATTATTTAGAGAGGCTATGTTTTCCTCGTAATCTATTAGCAGATTCACAACGTCTTTAGGAAAAATATATTCAAAAACTTTTATCTGATTAGAATCTAAGGTTGGTCTGAGATTGGGGAATGGTCCAGAATAGTTGTTTCTTCTACTTTCGGTGGTTGTTAAATAATATTTAAATATGTCCCATAAAAGTAAAGTCTTAGGAGTTTCCATGTAAAAATGTTTTTTTATTTCAACTTTCTTTTCAATATCTTCCCTAAGTTCCCGATCTAAAATTCTATCTTTATTCATCAAATTATTTTTTTTAAGTTTAATATATTTTAATTCTTCTTCAAGTTCTAAACGTTCTTCTGCTTCTCTTGCCAATTTACTAGCATCATTTCTGGCTTCTTCTACCAATTTTTTATATAAATTAATTTTTTCAAGATTTTTAATGTGTAATGGTATAATTTCATCAATATTCTGATTAATTATATTTTCAGAGTATTGTAAGTATGCTATAGCCAAAGCATTTTGAACATATTTGTCATTGATAAGTGATGGTTTTTTATGATTAAACTGGAGCAATTCAATTCTTACATTTGAACCATATCTTTTACGTAATTCTAGTTCATAGTTTGATTCATCAGCATAGTCAATGTTTGCTTTTTTACTAACCCATTTTCCAGTTTTTTCATCTTTTACTTTAGCAATAACAGTTACACTCTTTACTAAACCTCTTTTTTCTTGTTTCATTACTTTAATAATGGATCTATAAGCTTCAACACTATATTTGGTAAGTTGTGAACGTTTAAGTAAATATTCCCCACCTAATGGTAAATATTTAATTAATTCTAATCTACAAATTCCACTATTATTGGATTGAATATCGAAATCTGTTGAACCACATTCACATGTAACGTCTTCAACTTCAAATTCATCGTTAAATTGTAATATTTGTTCAATATTGTTCTTTTTATATTTTTGTTTACATTTTTTACAAGTAATTGTAGCATATTCCTCTAAGTGACCTATTGCTATTTTATGTGAAGCAATAGCAGATTTGACTTGATCTAAGATATTTTTCTTATTAGATGCCTTAATACGGAAATATTGTGCATGTCTGGATTGATCATGCACATCATCTGGAATAATTTCAGTTGAATTATTCCCTCCCCCTTTTCCAAATCTTTTTAAAGCACTATAAGGAGAAGTAAAACCTCTTATTTCCATTTTATTTCTGAGATTTTGAAGAGTTTCCAAATTCTTTTTTAAATATATAAAAATTTCTATAAAACTATCAAAATCTTCAATACTTTCAGCTAGGATAGGTTTACTTTGAATCTTTTTAAGATACTTCTCACTTTGTGTCACTAAGGTTTCGCTCATTTTATATGTTCACCAACATTTCCTTCTGTTGTTAAAAGTTCAATACTATCTGTTGCTAAGAGCATACCATTTGATTCAACACCAAATAATTTTGCTGGTTGTAAGTTTGCAACTACAATAACTTTTCTGTCAATTAAGTCTTCAGGTTCATATTTTTCAGCAATACCTGCAACTACTTGTCTAATTTCATCACCAATATCCACTTGTACTCTTAGTAATTTTTTAGAACCTTCAATTTTTTCCGCTTCTTTAATTTGTCCAACAACTAGGTCTACTTTAGCAAATTCATCAATACTTATTAAATCACTCATGTTTTCATCCTCTTCTTCTGTTTCATCTAATGCATATAATTTTTCTTTTTCTTCTTCAATTATTTTATCTTCAATTTTCTTAAATAATGGTTTGGCCTTTTTAATTTCATGTCCTGCTTCTAAAAACTCTTTAGCTTCTTTCCAGTTTACATTAGGAATTCTATCCTCAAAGTTTGTAAAACCATCTACAACTTCTGTTGGCATACCTATAACTTCACGGATTTTTTGTGTTGCTTCAGGTAAGTATGGTGTTAAAATAATGGATAACGCATGAACTAATTGGTTTGATAAATATAAACATGTTCTTGCACTGGCTTCATCTTCTTTAACAGCTTTCCATGGTTTTTTAACGTCAAAATATTTGTTAGCACTTTTGGTTAGGTTCATGATTTCTTGTAAACCATCTCTGAATTCGAAATTTTCTATACATTCTGCAACTTTGTCTGGTAATTCCTTAATCTTTCTTTCAAATTCTTTGTCTTCTTCGTTGTATTCTCCAGGTTCCGGAATTTTTCCGTCAAAGAATTTATGTGTAAACGTAAACGTTCTGTGAATATAGTTTCCTAAGTTATCTGTCAATTCATTGTTGATTCTTCTTTGGAAATCATCCCATGAAAAATCAGTGTCTTTGTTTAATGGTGCATTAATTACCATGTAGTATCTTAAAAGATCGCTGTCAAATTTGTCTAGGAAATCTTTAACCCATATCACCCATCCTTTACTGGTGGACATTTTACGTCCTTCTAAAGAAAGATATCCCCCACCAATTACGGAATACGGTAATTTAATATCTCTTCCCATTAACATGCTTGGCCAGAAAATGGTGTGGTGGTAAATAATGTCTTTACCAATAAAGTGTACAGTTTTATCATCCCAATAGCTTTTCCAATCAAGGCCATGTTCAGTTGCCCAAGTATTGGCTGAGGATTGATATCCAATAAACGCTTCTGCCCATACATATAAAACTTTACCTTCAGAATCTTCAAGAGGTACTGGGATACCCCAATTCATATCACGGGTCATAATCCAATCTTTAAGACCTTCATTTACCCATTCTTTTGCAAAGTTTTTTACATTTTTTGGAAGTTTATCATTTTCATTAATCCATTTTTTTAATGGTTCTTCGAATTCATGTAATTTGAAGTAATATTGTTCGGATTGTTGAACATGGGGGGTTCCATCACAGATTAAACAATGAGGTTCAACTAGTTCTGTTGGATCTAAGTGACGACCACAAACTTCACACTGGTCTCCTCTTGCTCCTTCACTTTCACAATGAGGGCATGTTCCTTCAACATATCTGTCAGGTAAGCTACGTTGACAAGTATCACAATAGAGTTGATCTATGGTTTTTTCGTAAATGTATCCTTTTTCATATAATTCTTTAAAGAATTCCTGTGCCATTTCATAATGGATTTTATCAGTTGTTCTTCTAAAACTGTCTAATGAAATATTACAGGATTTTAAATCGTTACCTATTAATTCATGGTATTTGTCTGTAATATCTTTAGGACTAATATTTTCCTGTTCTGCTCTAACTGCAATAGGTGTTCCATGCTCATCTGTTGCACAAACCATCACAGTATCTACTCCATTCATACGATTATATCTTGCATAAATATCTGCAGGGATATATGTGGAACGAAGATGTCCTAAGTGACAAGGACCATTTGCATAAGGTAATGCACATGATATAAATAACTTACTCATCTTTTTTAATTCTCCCTTTATTAATAATTAAATAATTTTTATAATTAATTAAATTGTAAAATTAAGATATAATAATATTTATTTTGTATGATTTATTTAGTTTGCTATATTTTCTAAAAAAATTGGTATGGTTGTTATTGGGGGAAAAATTTCTTCTCTTTAAAATATATTAGGAGTGTTAATATAGATATTATAATATCATGATAAAAACACCATATATAAATCCATTTAGTAATGATGCTAAAGAAATTGTCAGTAGATTAGGTCAAGTGGATACTTTAGACAAAAGAAATGATTCTTTAATGGTTATAGTTAATCATACTCGTGGTCAAAATTTAAATGATCCTCATACATTGCCGGAAACATTAAAAGGTTTGGCTCTTGCCCGTTTTGAATGGTTTTTATTTAGAAAAACTTCAGAAACTCAAGAAAAAAAGTACGAGTATTTATTTAATCCTGAAATATATGAATATGATGTAGTGTCCTTTTATTTATTGTGTCAGGCGGTTGCAATAAAATTTGGGCCTGATAGTCATGAAGCTAAGATGGTTCTAGATTGTGAAGAAGAGATAATTTCACAACGTTTGGAAATTCTTAAAGCTGAACCAAATGATTTTCAATCAAGTTTTTTAAGAAAAGCTCTTAATCAATTAATTGATACTAATAACATTTATTGGACTGATTTAAAAGAAGTTCTGGATTTAGGTAAACTGGATATTAATGAATTATTATTATCAAATGGTAGATTAGTTCTTGAATATGAAGATTTTATTGCTGAATATGGAGATTTGATTCATAATAGAGATCCAAGAACTATGTATGAAGTTACCGCAGGGGTAAGAATTAAATCTAAATTACTGCTTGGTTTGATTAGGTTATATACTAAACAGTACATAGAAACGGTATATGAAATGTCAAAAAGGATGGTTGAACCGAATCAAATTTTGTTGGATTTAGCTGATGATATAAAAGAAGCACAACAAAAAGCTCAAAGTCTAAAATATGGTGTTGCAGGAAGTTCTAATTATATTGATGACAAACCAATTAATTATGAACTGGAAGCATTCCCTCCTTGTGTAAGAAAGTGTATGGATGGAATTAAAAGTGGTGGAAGGAATGATGCGATTGTATTGTTTTTAACACCATTTGTATCGTATTCAAGATTATGTCCGGGAATATTCTCAAGACAAGAACAAAATATTAAAATTTCTGATGTGGATCCCTCACTGGATATAACATTAAATGAAATAATTCCTATGATATATGATGCCGCAGAATCATGTAGTCCCCCTTTATTTAAGGACCAGCCACAAGAAAAAATAAACATAAATTCTAAATTGGGATTTGGACTGCATTCTGAATTAAAATTAGATAATGAAGGTGAAACTCACTGGTATACTCCGATGAGTTGTGAAAAAATTAAGTTACACATGCCACATTTATGTACGCCAAGTATTGACTGTAAAAAGATAGGAAATCCGTTAACATTTTATAATCGTAAAAGAAGGTTAATGAAGAAGGATAATGAAAATAGGCAGGTGGAAGAAAATGGAGATTGAGTTAAAACCTGCATCAAACTATGAAAGAAAAATATTTTATAGGGAAGAATGGGATGTTAAGGATGTACCTGATTTTGTCATGGATTCATTGACAAGCAGAGAATTTGGGTTTGATCATTTTGGTCAAGGACCAAATGATAGGTATAAAACATTTCAGGATGCTCTTAGATTAAAACGCTTTATTAAGGCGAAACAACCTTTTGCATCATATTGTTCGGTAGCATATTATGACAATCCAAAGCAGCGAAAAGGTTGGCAGAAGTCGGAATTGGTTTTTGATGTTGATGCTAAGGATATTCCTATTAGAACTTGTGACTGTAAAGAAGGGGAAGTATGTGACATATGTTTAAATCAGGCAAAAGAAATTGTTTTAATGATTAGGGATGTATTAAAAGGAGAAATGGGTTTAAAAAATATTAACATGGTTTATTCTGGAAGAGGTTATCACGTAAGAGTAATTGATGACAATGTTATGGAGGCATCTAGTGAATTAAGAGGACAGATAGTTCAGTATGTTATAGGAGCAAAACAGCCAGATTTAACCAATTCATTAGGTTTTACAAATCTACAGCACTTTATCATTCCTTTTGGATATTCAAAGAACTTCACTAAATGGTCTAAATATACGATTCTTCATTTAACAAAAGATTCAAAATTAGATAATGTGAATAAAAAATTATTAAATGATGTAATTAAACATCGTGATGTTTTAAAGGATGATTTATGGGGAGCATTTAGAGCGGATGTTGGTCCAAGACGATTTGAAAAAGTAATGGCTGCTGTTAGTAGAATAAATATGAATATTACTGATACAAAAGTATCCATAGATTTAAAACGTATTCTCAGATTACCTTCTACTTTACATTCTAAAGTCAGTATGAAATCAACTTTAATAAAGAATATTGAAACGTTTGATCCGTTTGATGATGCTGTTCCTAATTTTGTTTTTGAAAGGAAATAGTATGGGGAATGTTTGATAGTAACATTACATTCTCTTTATTTATTCTATTTAAAATAGTTTCTTTGAAGCTTTTTTTCTCTTTTTATTATGTTATTTTTTCAATATTTTTTTTTTGATTTTATGATTCTGGTTAAGTAAAGTATATATATAAAAAGAATTATAATGGGTTATACCCATAGGGGTATAAGTATATGTATTTAACGTTTAATCAAAACTAACGTATTATGTTCAAAGAGGTGGATAAAGATGAAAAAAAGATTATATGAATTTAAAAAAGATGTAATTATAATTTTAATATCCGCAATATGTGTAATACTAAGTCATTTCAATGTTAATGTCCTTGGTATTGATTTAACGTATATTGCATTAATTCTATGTGGAATACCTATAATTTATGGTTCTATAATAGGTTTAATTAAAGAACATGATATTAAAGCGGATGTACTTGTATCAATAGCAATAATTGCCTCGGTATATATAGGTCAAATATTTGCGGCAGCAGAAATTGCTGTTATAATGGAATTTGGAGGATTATTAGAAAAAATCACAGTATCTACAACACAATCCCGAATTGAAAAACTAATGGATTTGCAACCATCAAAAGCTAGATTAATTAAAGATAATGTAGAAAATATGGTGGAAGCAATAATTGTTAAAAAAGGGGATTTGCTCAAAATAAATCCCGGAGAAAGCATACCTGCTGATGGTAGAATAATCAAAGGTAGCACAACGGTAAATCAATCACTTATAACTGGTGAATCATTGCCTGTTGAAAAAACAATTGGCGATGAGATATATGCTGGAACAATAAATAATTTCGGACAAATAATTGTTGAAGTTACAGAAGATTATGAATCAAATTCATTACAAAAAATAATATCCTTAATAGAGAATGTAAACGGGGACGATACTCCAATAGTAAGACAAGCAGATGAAATAGCCAATTGGGTTGTTGTAATTTCATTATTCATGGCAATTTATGCATATTTTGTTACGAATAACATTACAAATGCAGTAACGGTGTTGGTGGTATTTTGTCCATGTGCATTGGTCTTAGCAACTCCTACAGCAATAATAGCTGCAATAGGAAACTTGTCAAAACATGGAATTTTAGTTAAAAATTCAGCAATATTGGAATCATTATATAAAATGGATAATATTCTCTTCGATAAAACAGGAACAATTACAACAGGAATTCCCAAAGTAGTAAACATTCAGGCATATAATATGACAGATGAACGGGAACTTCTTAAAATTACTGCTTCAGCAGAAAATAATTATAATCATCCATTATCTCAAGCAATTTTGGATTATTATGATAGTGATGAACTTTATGAAGTTAAAGAATTCGAAGTAGAATTAGGAATGGGAATTTATTGTATTATAAATGATAAGGAATGTCTTGTGGGAAATGAGAAATTATTTACAAAATATAATATAAAAATTCCGGAAAATCTATTCAAAACTGAAGAAACAACAGTAATTTACTCATATTATAATAATGATTTTTTAGGAAGTTTTTCAATAAAGGATACACCTAAAGAGGGTATTGGGAATGTAATAAATATACTTAGATCAGAAAAATACGAAGTAACTCTTTTAACAGGAGATAATGATACTGTTGCAAGGGATATAGGAAAACAGGTAAATATAGATGATATACATTCAAACTGTCTACCTGAGGACAAATTGGAATTTGTTGATAATTTAAGAAAAAAGTTAAAAAAAGTTATGATGGTTGGTGATGGAATAAATGATGCATCAGCATTAAAAAGAGCAAATGTTGGAGTAGCAATGGGTAACATTGGCAGTGACATTACAATAGATTCTGCAGATTTGGTATTTATCAATGATGATATAAGGTTTGTACCTTACCTAATGAAAATGTCTAAAAGAACGTATTACACAATAAAATTTGGAATAATCTTTTCATTAGTCTTAAATACAATTGCAATGATATTGGGTTTTATTGGAATTTTAACTCCGATTACGGGGGCATTGGTTCATAATATTGGATCCGTATTTGTAATCATATTGGCTGCACTATTGTTCAAACAAAGATTTAAAATCAACGAGTTTAATTTTCATTAATTCCCTCTTAATCCCTTCCTTTTTTCATTGATTTAATCTCTTTTACATCATACTTATTGATTTTACTATTAATCTCGTTTAAGTTTATAATCTGGATGAATATGCATGAAAATATTATCTAAATATTCATTATCCTCTTTTTTAATTATTTTTTCTATGGACTCAAATTTATAATTTTGAGAAATTTCATCTTTAATATTTTTTCCTAATTTTAATATGCTTCTATTTTCTTTTTTTACAATGTTTTCAACCATTTCTTGAACTGTTTTGTATTTCCTTTCAGAAACGGCAATCCATTTGTTATTTTTTATATAAGCTTGAGGATATTTTTCTTTGAAATTAAATCCATTTTCATTATATTTAACTAATGGGCCTTGATGAATTTTTACATTGGATAATTTATCTACAGTATATTCTAAAATTATATTGGCTATATTGTTTGAATCGATGAAATAATTACTCTCAATGATATTAAAATCATACATTTCGGATACATTTATGAATGAATTCATTGTTTTTGTAATTTGTGGATAAATTACATCATCAGGTAATTCTGGAACGTTAAATGATAAAACATAACATTTAGTTCCTCTTTTTTCAAATTCATCAAGTAATTCTTTTTCATCTGTATTAATTATCCTATCTTTAAAGTACTCTTTCGTAGGATTTTTTAAAAAGTTCCGACAGGCTACTATGAATTCGGAATATTTCTGCATACTTAATGCAGCTGCCACGTTTCTATTTTTGTCAACAGGATCAATGACTATAAGCGGGTCTTTATAATTATTGCTGGTACCATAATTTTCTAAATCTATTTTATACCTATTTTGCCATTTATTTGCAGCAGTTTGTATAACCTCTTCAAAGTTATGGTATTTTAAGATTAATAATTCACACAAATACCCTGAAAAACCGTTAACTTTGGCATTTGCACCATATGTATTTACGGAAGTCATAAATTTTTTTAATAACAGTACCTGATTGGCTTCTTCATCTGTTAAATGTCCCTGAACATAGTCTGTATGGAGAATTGTTCTATCTACCGCAGATTTTAATTCACTAGCATCTTTGATGTTATAACAAGGAACGAAATCAACTTCAAAATCATCTATAATTCCTGTTACGTATGGATGAGAAGCATATCTTATTTCTTGTTTACCATTTACTTGTTCAATACAATACTGTCCAAATTCAAGACCATATTCTTTTAATTCCTCTTCAGAATATGATAGGGGGAATGTTATAAAAATGTCTATGTCTGCTTTATCCATTAATGAAGTTTTTTTTGCCATTGAACCTACAAGTCTACAGTTGATTTCAACATTTTTCTTGTTTGCGTAGTTTTTTATTATTTCCATTAACTTGTTGGAGAATTCTATAACCTTTTGTCTTTCTTCAGCAGAAGGTTCAATTTCTTTTAATATTTCTTTATAAATAATATCACCTGAACAAAAATAGCTTAAAAAGGAGGGGAGGATAAAAAATATTATAATTTTTTAGCACTAACAATAGTTATAGGATTTAGTGCTTTCATCATTACTCCACGATCGAGTATTGTTCCACGGGATACATTTAATGAAACAACTTCAGGTTCAGCTCCTAAATCTTTAAGCATACGTACTGCATCAGTTGCTGTTTCTAAAACTATGGAAGTAATAATTATTTTTCCACCTACCGGAAGTTTGAGGTAACCGGTTTCAATAATATTCTCAATATTTCCGTTACTGCCCCCAATCATAAGTTTTGTGAAGTCTTCTATTTCATCTAATGCGGCAAGTGCCTCATTTTCTATTAGTTCCACTTTGTTTTGTAATCCAAATTTTTCTAAGTTGCAGCGTGTTGTTTGAATAGCTTCGGGGTTCATATCAATACTATATACTTTGCGTGCTCTTTTTGCAAACTCTAAAGTTAATCCACCTGTTCCACAGCCAACATCTATAACAACATCTTCATCAGTTAAACTTGTTTTACTGATTACTAATGCCCTAATTTCTTCTTTTGTTGGTCCTGGTACTTTTTCTGTTTTAATAAACTCGTCATCTGGTGTTATGTCGAAATACATTTTAAAGTCTCCAATTTTTTTTAACTGATAATTATTATTATTGTTTCCATTTAGTAAATAAGTTATTATCAATATCCATTATGTCTAATATTTTTCCGACAATAAAATTAATTTGATCGTCTAATGTTTGAGGTTTGTGGTAAAATCCAGGCATTGCTGGTAAAATTATAGCACCTTCTCCACTTAATTGGGTCATGTTTTCCAGATGAACGGTTCTTAACGGTGTTTCTCTTGGAACAATTATTAACTGTCTTCTTTCTTTTAGTGTTACATCACCAACTCTTGAAATAACATTATCACCATATCCATTAGTTATTGCAGACAATGTTTTCATACTGCATGGGATAATAACTGAAGCATCAAATTTAAATGATCCGCTATTCACTATGGCATTTAAATCATTTTCATCATGAACATATGAAGCTATGTTTTCTACATCCTGTACGGAATAATCAGTTTCATATTCTATGATATCCTTGGCTATGGAAGAAATAATTAAATGTGTTTCAACATCATTTTTCTGTAATTCTTCCAGTAATCTTATTCCTAATATTGCTCCACTCGCACCACTTATTCCCACAACAACTCTCATATTTTTTTCCTCATAAATCGAATTCTTTTATATTTTGATATATAGGTCCGGAAGGAGTTAATGTACTGGATTTGATATAAATCTTTTTAACTTCCATTTTTCCGTGATACTTTTTCTTAAGGTTTTTCAAAGTTTGACTTAGTTTTTCTTTGTCTGAAATATTTTTTACCCTTCCAATAGTAATGTGGGGTACATAATTTTTTTCCTTTTTAAATCCAATCTTATTGAATTTTTTATCTAAATCTTCAATTAATTTGATTGTAGTATTGTTTTTATCCTTTATTCCTGTCCAAATTACTCTTGGATTATATATATTTGGAAAAGCACCTATATTTACTACTTTTATAGTATATTCTTTATAATTTTTAAGGGTTTTGTTGATGATATCAGTTATCTGTTCTAATTTATCCTCGTCTATTTCACCAAAGAATTTAAGGGTCAGATGAATATTTTCAACTTCAACAAATTTAATATTTGAAGATTCACTATCTGCTATAATTTCTTGTGATTCTTCTATTTTATTTTTAATATAAGGTTCAATTTCAACAGCTAAAAAAGTTCGCATAAGAAATCCTCATCATATTTAATAAAAAAAGGGTATTGATAAAAATTATCAATATTTAAAAAAATTATTGGTAGTTAACTAAAAAATTATTTTTCAATAATCTGTTCTTCAATGGCCATTCCAAAATGTCTTGCACCATCAGTAAAGTAAGCTAATACTTTATCTCCAACTTTAATATCTGATACTGAGATAGGTTCACCTTTTTCAGAAACTAATCTAATAGTTTCAGCATTCTGAACTAAAGTTTTAATTTTTTGACCATTATTTTCTGCTTCAATCATCATTAATGGTCTTCTTTCTATTTTTGATCGTCCGATGATTGCTGTTTTAGCTTCACCTTTGGTGTTTATTGTAATTACTTCATCCCCTGCTTCAAGTTCTGAAAGGTATCTTGTTTTGTTTCCGGGAGTCATAACATAAGCGTGGACTGCTCCAGCATTTACTCTAAATGGACGGGATGCAACGTATTCACTTTCTAATGATTCACTGTGGACCATGAATAACCCTGATGCGAAGGATCCAATTAACATTCCTTCTCCCACTTCCATTATGGAGCAAGTATCTACACAGACTCTGTCACCTAAACCTACACTTTCAACTTTTGTAACTGTGGCTTCTTTGAGTTCATAGATTTCTTTTGAAGTTTTTTCAATTAAACTTCCTAGTCTTCTAATTTCATTTCCATCGTTTGAAGATAATAAAACACCGTCTGATCCATGTTCCATAGTTTCTAAAGCTAATTTTGCTTCTTCATAATTAGGAACATCCACCATAATTTTAGAAGTACGTTCCTGAAGACTTGCTATAATATTTTCTAATGGAATAACTTTCCAATTTTTACCTTTTAATATTACATAATCAGCAACAGTTCCTAATTTAGAAACTAATAACTCATCTTCTTTATTGTTAATTTCGATATAAACTGCAACTTCTTTACCACTTTCTTGAGCTTGTTTAACGTCTTCTAAAGATACTTTTTCATCAGTTCCTAATAATAATATGTCAGAATCTGTTTTATCTGACACTATTTTTACATTACCTAATTCTTTAATGCTTTCAGAATTGTCTAAATCCATTATATATTCTATTCCAGATTCTAAAGCACTGACTATGGCATCTTTACGATCATTCCATGTACCTGTTGGTCTAACCCATGCAAATTTCATATCAATTAACTTCCTTATTCGTTTATAATTTCTAATGCTTCATCAGGACTCATTCTATTATGAACAATCTCAACTAATGCTCTTGTCATTTTGGTAGGATCTTTTGCTTGGAAAACATTTCTACCTATAGCTATTCCGGCACCACCAACTTCTATGGCATCATTTACCATTTCTAATAATTGTTTATCTGTTTCCACTTTAGGTCCACCAGCAATTATTACAGGAACAGGACAACCATCAACAACTTCTTTAAAAGTGTCAGGATCTCCAGTATAGTTGGTTTTTACAATATCTGCACCTAACTCGGCTCCTACTCTAGCAGCTAATTTAACTACTTCTGGGTCATGTTCATTTTCGATTTTTGGTCCTCTAGGATACATCATAGCTAATAAAGGCATTCCCCATTTGTCACATTCTTCAGCAATTCTACCGGTACTTTTTAACATTTCAGGTTCTTTTTCTGAACCGATGTTGATGTGTACACTGACAGCATCTGCACCTAACTGTAATGCTTTTTCTACACTTGTAACTTGTACTTTATGGTACGGGTCTACGCTTAAGTCAGTACTTGCAGATAAATGTAAAATCAATCCGATGTCTTTACCGTATCCACGGTGTCCGTTTTTTACCATACCTTTATGCATTAATACTGCATTTGCTCCACCACTTGCTACGGAATCAATGGTTTCGGTCATATTAATTAATCCTGGAATTGGTCCTCCGGATATTCCATGGTCCATTGGAGCAATTACACATTTGCCTGTTTTACGGTTTATAATTCTTTCTATTCTAATTCTTTTTCCTATCATTGTATCACATTCTAATTTTATGAGATAAATATTTCATGGATTATGTATTATCTATATTTTTCTTTCTTTAAACATTTTTTTTTATTAGATTAAGTCTATTTGAAAATAATTTCCCATTTTTTAAAATTATATATCATTTTTTTACATATCTCATCTTTTAATATAAAAAAGGGACAGTTACAATTTTTTAGACCACATTTTTAATTCTTTTAAATCCTTTGGAACAATATTCTTTGCAGATGAATCAAGAAAACCCTCATCCGATTTAATATTTTCAGTTGTAGTTGAAGAATTAATAAAATCTATTAATCCTCTATTTCTAATAAGACTTACTCTAGGTTTAAGGACTGATGACCAAATGAAGAAAACTTTAAAAACGGTATCAGGATGATAACCACCACCCAAATCAACACATAACACATCTATTTTTTCACATTTTCTAGCAAAATCATATAATATTTCTTCATTTCTAACGTCCGCGTTAAAAAAATGAATATTGGCATATTCAATGCCCAAGTTACTCATAGCTTCAATACTTTCAGGGCTATTGTCAAATGCATAAACAATTCCATCCTGATTTAATCTGGAAATTATCTTTGTGGAAGTACCGATGTGACATCCAATTTCAACGACATTATCAAATGTTCTGATGTTGTTAATCATGTCTTCCTGATATTTTCGTCTATCATAACTAATATGAATCATATAACAGCCTCTTTCTAATGGTTTTTGATGCTAATGTACCTGTTGAATATGCTTGTTGTAAGTTATATCCCCCACTAATTCCACAACCTTCTATGAGTTCCCCGACTATAAAAAGATTTTCAACGATTTTGGATTCAAAAGTATCAGGATTTATTTCTTTTCTTTTAACACCACTGTTTGTAACAAATGCTTCTTTTTCTAAGACTTCTGAAACAGTCAATACTAATCTTTTTAGAGAATCTCTTATTATATTTCTTTCTTTTTTATTAATTTGGTTAAGTATTTTTGTCGGATCGATATTTAAATGATTTAAGTATTCATTTGACATACGTTTTGGTAAATAGTTATGTAAATATGTTTTGATACTTTTGTTGCTGTTTTTTGAAAAATCTTCCTGTAACTTTCTATCAAGTTCCTCGTATGAGTATTGTTCACAAAAATCAAGGGTTATGATAACATTCTGATTTTTTCTTAAATGTTTTTCAATTTCCATACTATTGTTTAATATAACGGGACCGCTAATTCCATTGTGTGTGAAAATTATGGAACCTTTGTCTTTTAAAACTGATTTCTTATTGGCTTTAACTTCTAATTTTACTTCAATATCAATTCCTTGAAGTTTATTAATCCATTTTTCACTAATCTTCAGAGGTGCTAATCCTGCCATTTGTTTGGTAATTTTATGACCAAAGTTTTTTGCAAACTTGTATCCATCACCAGTAGAACCAGTTCTTGGATACATATTTCCACCCGTAGCTAAAATTAAAAATTTTGATTTGAAAATTCTTGAATCATCAGTTTCAACAATAAATAAGTCGTTTTCTTTTTTAACAGAATTAACATTTGTATTTAATGTATATTTTGTGTTACTTTTATCCAGAATTCTTATAAAAGTTTTTTGTACTGTTGAAGCTTTGTCTGTTACTGGAAATACACGTTCATTTTCTTCAATTTTTGTTTTGCACCCATTACTTTCAAGTAAGTTTATAACATCTTTGTTGAAGAAGGATGAAAAGGCAGTTCTATAAAAATTTCCTCCGTTGTAAAAACTTTTTACATAATTTTCCAAACTGTTATTATTGGTAATGTTGCATCGTCCGCCACCAGTAATAAGGATTTTTTTTCCTAAAGTATCATTTTTTTCTAACATAATACTTTTATTATCATCAAGGTGAATTGCAGACAGTAGTCCACTACTCCCTCCACCTATAATTATTGTATTGTAAACAGTCATTTTATCATCCTAAAAAAATAAAAAAAGTTAAATATCAGGTAAAGAAATATTTGGGGGGTTAATCATCTAAATTCATTAAAGCATGATGTATTCTTTGGAATACTGTGATGTAACTTAAAACAGTTAGTAAACCGATAGTACAAATCATTATGTTGTGTGAACCACCAGCAAGGGCCGCAATTAGAGAACCTACTGTGATAATCAGTAATCTTTCAGCTCGTTCAGCTATACCAACGGAACATTTTATTCCTTCTTGTTCAGCTCTTGAACGAACGTAACTTACGGTAATTGAAGAATGAATTGCTAAAGCTCCTAATATTGGGTCAACAAATCCACTATAAATGATACCTATAATTATTGCAGCATCTGCAAAACGATCACAAGTTGAATCTAAAAATCCTCCAAATTTTGTTCTACGATTATGTGAACGTGCAATAGCTCCATCAATCATATCACAAAAACCACTTAGAATAATAAATAATGCCCCTGCAGCCAAATTACCTGATGCATATAAAACTCCAGAGAAAATACTAATAAATAAACCAATTATTGTTACAATATTAGGGTCTATCTCTATTTTTTCACCAATTAAGTTGGTGAATTTATTTGTTTGTGGTCGTAATTTATCATTTAGCATACTATTTTATTTATAAATTAAAATATATATAATTAATAATTGAATGTTTTATAAAAATGATAGAATGAATGTATTAAACTACAATTATGGTGATAATCTTAAAAAAATTGTTGATTGTCTAAAAGAGGGTAAACTGGTAGTTTATCCTACAGATACCATATATGGTATAGCTGCGGATATACGTAATGTTAACTCTATAAAAAAGGTATATGCTACTAAAAAACGTTCATTTGATAAATCAATATCAATTTGTTTTCATGACATTAATCAATTAGAAAATTATGTTTTTTTAAATGATGAGATTAAACAGATAATAGAAAAATCGTTACCGGGACCATATACTTTTTTATTAGAAAAAAAGGATATTATTAATCCACTATTAACAGCAAATACTTCTGTTGTTGGTGTCAGAATACCAGATAACAGAGTTTCTTATGATTTAACATGTGATTTCCCAATTACCAGTACAAGTGCCAATATTTCTGACTGCCCTACTCCTACCAATATATTACAAATTCAGAAACAATTGGGGAATAATATATCCGTTTATATTAATCAGGGGGAACTTAAAAATAATCAACCGTCTACAATAATTGATTTAACAAATAAAAAACCAGTAATTGTACGAAAAGGAATACATGATGAAAAAGTATTAAACAGTATTCTAAAAATTAATTTATAACTTTTAATAAAATGTTACTTAAGGAAGTTTTATTATGTCTGTAACAGATAAAATTGGAAATGAAATTGAAGTAGGTTCATATATTATTTATAGCAGCGTTGGAACTATAGGTGAAGTTTTAGATATAAAAACAGATGAAAATGGTTCATGGGTACTTATTGCAGTTGATGAATTAACTAAGTTATGGTATAATACTAAATACATAGAATTAACAGATAAAAAATACGTAAAAACCAGTACTAATGATAAAGATGATAAAGAATTATCTGTTGATGAAATTAAAGAACATTTAAAACATACAGTTTCATCTGAAATGAGTTCAGATGCAGTAGGTGGAGGATAACTCCATCTACATAATTTGGTTAAGAATTTGATTAACTACTTTTTCTTTTTTATTATTATATTTGTAATTAACCATCTTGCTTTTATTTTCTATTCTTTTGTTTAATTTATATAGTTCAACGTCGATAGAATGATATGTTTGATTATATTTACTTTGATATTTGGAGTTCATTTTATCTTTAGAATCTATTAAATCATGATAA
>JAEEGL011118585.1_pt1 | contig 19383 bp, 17 predicted proteins | sample 9134231 | NCBI WGS metagenome assembly JAEEGL01 (sample SAMN16246548, study PRJNA631951) | gut metagenome | biome: gut microbiome; feature: rumen; material: fiber-attached | host: Bos | place: Iran: Karaj | collected 2018-10
GAACTACTATAAGAATGAGAAGTAAAGCGGATGCTATTGATTATAAATACTTTACTGAACCAAATATACCTAGATATAGAATTACTAAGGAATTATTAGAAGAAATAAAATCTAATATTCCAGAACTTGCTCATGAAAGAAAAGAAAAATATATCAACAAATTTGGTTTATCTGAATATGATGCTAAAGTATTAGTTAAGAATAAAAGAGTATCTGATTTCTTTGAAGAATGTGTTTCTTTAGGAAGTGATCCTAAGAGTGCATGTAATTGGATAACAACTAAGATACTTGCAGAAGTTAATAAAAAAGAATAAACTACTATTGATGATTTATATATTAAACCATATATGATTAGTGAATTAATTAGTTTAATTGATTCTAAGAAGATAACTAATAATCAAGGAAAAGAAGTATTTGCTAAGATGCTTGAAGAAAATCTAACTCCAAAAGAAATAGTGACTAAATATAATATGGGAGTTATTGAAGATGAAAATTTAATTAATACACTTGTTACTGAAGTCGTTAATGAAAATGAACAAGCAGTAACTGATTATAAAAATGGAAGAACTAATATGCTTGATTATCTAGTTGGTCAAGTTATGAAAAAATCAAGAGGAAAAGCAAATCCTGTTGAAGCAAAAGAAAAACTATTAGAAATGATAAAATAACTTTAGTATGACTAAAGTTATTTTTTTGTTATTAAAAATGTAAACCTATAATAATATAATAGTAGTAAGTAATCAAAAAAAGATATAATATAAGTGGAGTAGTTATGAAACGTAGAAGAAGATTAAAAAAGAGTGTAAGATGTTTCTTGTTTTTCTCAATATTTGCATTTGCTGCCGGATTATTATATAGTTATTTTGATTTGGGAAATAAAATAACTAGTTTTTATCATGAATCAAATTATGGATTTGGAAAAATATATATAGAGAAACCTAAGGTTAGAATTATAGATGAAGATAGCAATACAAGACCAATAGCAGTTTCCATTAATAACAATCATGATGCATGGCCACATGCAGGGCTTCAAGATGCTTATCTTGGATACGAGTTAATTGCTGAAGGTGGAATTACTAGATTAATAGCGCTTTATAAAGATTCTAATACATCTAAAATAGGCTCTGTACGTAGTGCTAGACATTATTTTTTAGACTATGTTTTAGAAAATGATGCAATATTTGTACATTTTGGATATTCTCCTCAAGCAAAAGAAGATATATCAACTTTAAAAATTAATAATATTAATGGATTAGTTACAAGCAGTGCATTTTTTAGAGATACATCATTAAATAGATCATATGAGCATACTGCTTTTACTACAATAGAAAAAATTAAAAAAACAATTAAGTCTAAAAAATATAGAGATACAAGCGATGAGCAATTATTAAAATATAGTCCAATTAAAGTTGATCATAGTAGTGATGAAACAGTTAAAAAAGCTAATAAAGTGGTTATTAAATATTCTGGTTATCAAACAACCTCTTATGAATATGATAGTGAAAATTATGTGTATAAAATGTTTATGAGTGGAAAAGCTCATAGTGACTTAGTGTCTAAAAAACAATACACTGTTAAAAATATAATTACATATCAAGTAAAAAATGTTGCATTAAATGATAGTAAAGGTAGGCAAAATTTAGAGAATATTGGTAGTGGAGAAGGTTACTATTTATCAAATGGAGAAGCAATTAAGATTAAGTGGTCTAAAACAAGTAGAACTTCCAAGACAAAATATATGACTATGGATGGCAAGGAACTTATTGTTAATGATGGAAATACATGGATTCATATTCAACCAAAAGGTCAAACATTAACAATCGAATAATTTTGTTTTTATAACATATAATTATAAAAAAACATTGAAATATTATCTCAATAATGTTAGAATGATATTGATAGAATAAGGAGGAAACCAATATGGATACTGAAACTATTATGAATTTTTTAGCAGATAATTATAAATGGTTTATGATTGGTGCAGGTGTTTTATTGCTTGCATTAATTGGTTTTATTGTTGGTGGAAAGAAAAAGAAAGATAGTCCTGATACTGGCATTGCAATGAATCAAACAGATTTTAATCAAATGGGTACAATGCAACAAGCAACAACTACAGCTCAACCAGCTCCACAGTTTATTCAAAATCCAGCACCAGTGCAACAAGCAGCACCTGTAGTTGCTCAAACTACTCCTCAAGAGCCAGTAGCTCCTGTTCAAGCTGCTGCTCCAGAAAGTGATACAATTTTCACAGGGGCACCAACTAATACAAGTGAGCCGGAAGAAGAAAAATTAGTAATTGAGGCACCAACTGGGACATTAAATGAAAATATTAATATGGATAGCATTGGAAGTGAGAGGGGGCAAGAGGTTTTGCCACCTGTCACTGATGCACCAGCAGCCCCAGCTGCTAGTAATCAGATGGTTTTTGAAACACCACCTGTTGAAGCACCAGTAGCTCCAGCAATGGAAAGCGTTGCACCTGAAATGGCAGCAGCCCCAGCACCTGTTATGGAGGCACAACCAGTAATGGGAAGCGTAGCACAAGAGGCAGATCTTCCTATATCAATGGAACCTGAAGCACCTGTTATGCAAACTCCACCAACACCTGTTGTTCAAGAAGTTGCTCCTGTACAACAAGCACCTGTAGAAGCAGCACCTATGTATCAAAATACAATTCAACAATAAAGATTAACTTTGTTAATCTTTTTTAATTATATATTGAATTTAATTAATATTTTTGATAAAATTATTGCATTGAAAGACGAGTAAAACATTTGAGTTTTATAGAAAGTTAGTGGTTGATGGAAACTAATAGATAAAAATGTTTGAAGCTACTTTCTCTAATTTGAGTTAATAGCTCACGTTAATCACGTTATAATTAAATAAGTTAAATAAAGGAATGGTACCGTCTGTTAGACTTCCTGTACTATTCTTTTTTATTTGGAGGTTATTATGAATCTAAAAGAAATGTTTATTAATTTTTTTGTAAGTAAAGGACACAAACAAATTCCAAGTGCACCAGTTGTACCAGAAAATGATCCAAGTGTATTATTTAACACTGCCGGAATGCAACCATTAATTCCTTATTTAATGGGTGAAACACATCCATATGGTACTAGACTTTGTGATTATCAAAAATGTGTAAGAACAAACGACTTAGATAATATTGGAGATACATATCATCATACTTTTTTTGAGATGTTAGGTAATTGGAGTTTAGGAGATTATTTTAAAGATGAAACAATTTCATGGAGTTTTGAATTCTTAACAGAAGTATTAAATATTCCAGTAGAAAAACTTGCTGTAACTGTTTTTGCAGGTAATGATATAATTCCTTTTGATGAAGAAAGTTATAATAAATGGTTAAGTTTAGGTATAAAAGAATCTAGAATTGCTAAAACAGTTGAAGATAATTTTTGGATAGCTGGAGAAACTGGACCTTGTGGACCAGATAGTGAAATGTTTTATTGGAGAAGCAATGATCCTGTTCCAGAAAAGTTTGATACTGAAGATGAACGTTGGGTAGAAATATGGAATGATGTATTTATGCAATATTATAAAGATAAAGATGGAAATGTAACAGAACTTCCTAAAAAGAATGTTGATACAGGTATGGGAGTGGAGAGAACAACCGCAATATTAGAAGGAGTAAATGATAACTATAAATCTTCTATATGGAGTGATGTAATTAACCTAATAAGTGAAATATCAAATTTACCATATGAGGGTAATGAAAACAGTATGAGAGTTATTGCTGATCATATTAGAACCTCAGTATTTATCTCTGCAGATCCTGCAGGTATTAAGCCAAGCAATACAGATCAAGGATATATATTAAGACGTTTAATTAGAAGAGCAATTAGACATGCCAAAAAATTAAATATTGATATAAATAGTAATTGGGAAGAAAGAATTGCTAAATTAATATTAGATAAATATAAAAGTTATTATAAAGAATTAAATGACAATTACGATGTTGTTCTAGAAGTATTAAGGAATGAAAAGGTTAAATTTAATAGAACACTTGAAAAGGGTCTACGTGAATTTGTAAGAGTTGCTAATAAAGATATAGATGGAGTAACTGCATTTCATCTATTTGATACTTATGGATTCCCAATAGAACTTACTATAGAACTTGCTAGTGAAAAGAATTTGAAAGTAGATGTAGAAGGATTTAAAGAAAAATTCAAAGAACATCAAGAACTATCTAGAACAGCTTCTGCCGGTAAATTCAAAGGTGGTCTTGCAGGAAATGGAGAAATAGAAACTAAATATCATACTGCTACGCACCTATTAAATGCTGCATTAAAAGTGGTTGTATCTAAAGATGTACATCAAAAGGGAAGTAATATTACAAGTGAAAGAATGAGATTTGATTTTAGTTGTGATCATAAACTTACAGATGAAGAAAAACAAGAAACTGAAAATCTTGTAAATAAATGGATAAGTGAAGGTATAGATGTTAGATGTGATGAAATGAAAAAAGAAGATGCTATTAAGAGTGGCGCAGAATGCATGTTCATTGAAAAGTATCCTGATGTTGTTACTGTTTATAGCATAGGAGATGTTTCAAAAGAATTATGTGGTGGTCCACATGTTAAGAATACAAGTGAACTTGGTCATTTTAAAATTGTTAAAGAAGAAGCATCTTCTGCTGGAGTAAGACGTATTAAAGCAATACTTGAATAGGAGGTTATTATGAATATTTATAATTTTACGCAAGAAGAATTAGAGTCATATTTAATAGAAAATTGCTTTAAAAAATATAATGCTACTCAAATAATAGAGTGGGTTTATGAACATAAAGAATTTGATTTTAATAAAATGACAAATTTAAGTAAAAAGCTTATTTCTTTTTGTGTGGAAAATATTCAAATAACAACTCCAAAAGTAATTAAAGTAGAAAAAAGCCCTCTTGCTAATAAATACCTATTAGAACTTAATGATAATAATAAAATAGAATGTGTTTTAATGAATCATGATTATGGATATTCTTTATGTGTATCAAGCCAAGTTGGATGTAATATGGGATGTTCTTTTTGTGAAAGTGGAAGACTTAAAAAAGTAAGAGATTTACAATTACATGAATTAGTAGGACAAGTAATATGTGTAAGTAATTATGAAAAAATTAGAATTGATTCTATAGTAGTAATGGGTATTGGAGAACCTTTTGATAATTTTAATAATATTAAAAGATTTATTAGTGTTGTTTTTAATCCTAAGATGATAAATATAGGACAAAGACATCTAACTATTAGTACTTGTGGATTAGTACCTAAAATATATGAATTTGCAGATATGGAAACTGGGGTTAATTTAGCAATTAGTTTGCATGCTCCAAATAATGAAATAAGAGATAAGATTATGAAAATTAATCATGCTTATAAAATAGAAGAAGTAATGAAAGCTCTTGATTATTACATTTCTAAAACAAATAGAAGGGTTACTATTGAATATATTATGCTTGCTGGTATAAATGATAGTGATGAATGTGCTCAGGAATTAGCAAAACTTATAAAAGGTAAGCTAATGTATGTTAATTTAATACCTTATAATGAAACAACTCACTTTGAATTAAAGAGAAGTAATGACTTTAAAATCAAAAGTTTTTATGATATACTTAAATCGTATAATGTAAATGTAACAATAAGGAAAGAAATGGGTGGTAATTTAAGTGCTGCCTGTGGCCAATTAAGAGCAAATGTAGAGGAGGGTGATTAATATGATAAGTTATTATCAAACTGATCCTGGAAAAGTTAGAAGTCATAATGAAGACTCAGTTAATATTGTAGAGAATGCCGCTGGAGAATATTTGGTGGTTGTTGCTGATGGTATGGGGGGACATAAAGCAGGAGAAGTTGCATCCTCATTAGCAGTAAATGAATTAAGTAAAAGATTTAGCGAATTATCTTCGGTAGGAACAAAAGAAGATGCTGTTATTTGGCTAAAAGAAATAATAGAAGAAATAAATGTTAAAATATTAAAATATGCAGAAGAACATGTAGATGCAAGCGGACTTGGTACTACATGTGTATGCTCTATATTTACAAATGAATATCTTTTGTTTGGAAATATTGGAGATTCAAGTGGTTATGTTTACAAAAATGGAAAATTATATAAAGTTACAAAAGATCATACTTTAGTAAATATTTTACTTGAGAATGGAGAATTAACTGAAAGTGCAGCTAAAGTACATCCACAAAAAAATGTACTTATGAAAGCATTAGGTGCTGCAGAAGAAGTAGAAATCGATATCTTTGATGTAGAAAGAGATGTTGATGGTATTTTCCTATGTAGTGATGGACTTTCAAATATGTTAAGTGTAGAACAAGTAGAAAAAATACTAAACGATGAGGAATTAGAATTAAAAGAACAAGTGGAAAAAATGATAATGAAAGCAAATATGCGTGGGGGTACAGATAATATTACAGTTGCTTGCGTAAGATTTGGTGGTGAATAAGTGTGATAGTTAAAGGATCAAAAATCAGTGATAGATATCAAATTATTAAGACATTAGGCGAAGGTGGTATGGCTAATGTTTATTTAGCACATGATGTTATACTTGATAGAAATGTAGCTGTTAAAGTTCTAAGAGGAGATCTTGCAAGTGATGAAAAATTTGTTAGAAGATTTCAAAGAGAAGCACTTTCTGCATCAAGTTTATCTCATCCTAATATAGTTGAAATGTATGATGTTGGCGAAGATGATGGCCAATATTATATTGTAATGGAATATGTAGATGGTAAAACTTTAAAACAAATATTAAAACAAAGAGGAAAACTATCTATAACAGAAGTAATTGATATTATGCTACAACTTACTGATGGAATGGCTCATGCCCATGATGCATATATTATTCATAGAGATATTAAACCTCAAAATATAATGATTCTTTCAAACGGAATGATTAAAATAACTGATTTTGGAGTAGCTACTGCTATGAATAGTACACAACTAACACAAACTAATTCAGTAATGGGAACAGTACATTATTTACCTCCAGAACAAGCTCAAGGAAAAGGATCAACTATAAGAAGTGATATTTATTCAATGGGAATAATGATGTATGAATTATTAACAGGATTAGTTCCATATAAAGGAGAAAATGCTGTTGAAATAGCTTTAAAGCATTTAAAAGAACCATTACCTAGTGTAAGAAAAATAAATGCTAATATTCCACAATCTGTAGAGAATGTTATTATAAGAGCAACAGCTAAAAATCCTAAAAATAGATATGTTGATGCTAGAGAGATGCATGAAGATTTAAAAACTTGTCTTGATGAATCTAGAAAGAATGAACCAAGATATGTATATAAATATGCTGAAACAGATTTAGATGAGACAAGAAAACTAGACAAAGAATTAAAGGCATTAGAAGAAAAAACTAAAGAAAAAGAAGTTATTACAGAACCTAAAAAGAAGACTAAAAAAATAGAAGAAGAGTTTTATGATGACGATGAAGATGATGATGAACCAAAAAAGAGTAATGTATTCTTAATAGTACTTGTTAGTATATTTACATTACTTGTACTTGTTTCAACAATAGTTGCTACAATGTATTTTGATAAATCTGATGTTAAGATAGTAGCTATACCAGATGTTACTAATATGACTGTAGTAGATGCTGTTAATAAATTAACAGATGCAGGATTTGAAGTATCAACTGAATATAAATATGTACCAAATGAAGCAATTGAAGCAGAAAAAGTAGTTAAAACAGTTCCAGAAATTGGTACTAAGAGAAAAGCGGGAACTGAAATAGAATTACATTTATCTAGTGGAGAAGCTACTTATATAGTTGAAGATGTTACAGGAGAAAACTATTTAGTTGCTAAAGGTAAAATAGAAGGTAAATGTAATTGTAATGTTATTATTGAATATGAAACAATACCTGAAAAAGATAAAGCTGCTAAAGAAGATAAAGTATTAAAAACAATTCCAGCAGCAGGAGAAAAATCTAAATTAGGAGAACAAATAACTATTGTTATACCTGAAATAGAATATAAATATCCAGACTTTACTAAAGATTGGAGTATGGTAAAAATAGAAGATTTTGCTAATAAACATGAGTTAAAATTATCTATTAAATATCAAGAAACAACTTCTGCTAGTGAAGGAACTGTATTAAGTCAAAGTAGACCAAAAGATAGTGTAGTAACACCAGGGGCTTCTCTTGTAATAACAGTTGCTAAAGCACCTGAAAAACAAGAAGAAGTAGTAGATGAAGATACTGGAGAAGTATCAGATGATTCAGGAGATACTGAAGGAACTGAAGATTAATAGGAATAATTATGAATGGAAAAATAATATGTATTAACAAATTTATACATAAAGTTTTACTAGAAAATGGACAAGTAATAGATACTCGTACTAGGGGTAAACTTAGACAAGAAAAAGTTTACCCTGTAGTAGGAGATAATGTAATAGTAGATGTTAATAAAAAAATTATTAACACAGTTTTAGCAAGAAAGAATTATCTGGAAAGACCACTCATTTCTAATATAGATAAACTTCTAATAGTAATGAGTACTAGTATTCCAGTTTTTTCTAGTTATTTAATAGATAAATTTATTCTAATTGCTAAATATAATGATATAGAACCCATTATAATTATTACTAAATTAGATCAATTATCAAAAAATGATCAAAAAGAAATATATGAATATATAGATTATTATAAAAAGATAGGTATTAAAACATATATAAATACTGATTTAGAAAATATTAAAAAAGAATTTACTAATAGTACAGTAGCTTTATGTGGACAAACTGGAGTAGGTAAATCAACTTTATTAAATAGAATAAATCCAGATTTAAAACTAAAAACTGGAGAAGTTTCAGAAGTACTAGGAAGAGGGAAACATACTACTAGATTAGTAGAACTATTAGAAATAAATAATGGCTTAATCGCAGATACTCCTGGATTTAGTTCATTAGAATTAAAAATACCTAAAAAAGAAATAAGATTTTATTATGATGATTTTGATGTAACTTGTAAATATAATAAAAGTTGTCTTCATATAAAAGAAGATGGATGTGAAGTTATAAAACAAGTTCAATCAAATAAAATACCTAAATGGAGATATGAAAATTATTCTAAATTTGTAGAGGAGAGTAATATATGAAAGTAAGTGTATCAATATTATCAAGTAGTATTAATGCTAGTGATATAGTAAAAAAACTAGATAATACTTTAGCAGACTATATACATATAGATATAATGGATGGAAAATTTGTTGAAAATAAAACTTGGACTTTTTCAGAAATTAAAAAGATTACAAGTTATTCAAGATTACCACTAGATGTACATTTAATGGTAGATAATCCGAAAAAATATATAGAAGATTATGCCTTATTAGATACAGATACTATTACATTTCATTATGAAGCAGTTAAAGATGTTAATGAAATGATAGATTATGTAAAAGATTATGGTTTAAAAGTGGGTATTGCTATAAGTCCTGATACTCCTGCTAATGTATTATTTCCATATTTAAATTCTATAGATGAAATAATTGTTATGAGTGTCTACCCAGGCAAGAGTGGTCAATCATTTATTAACGAGTCTGTAGATAAAATAAGAGAATTAAGAAATAAAATAGATGAATTAGGAAGCAGATGTGTAATAAATGTAGATGGTGGAATAAATGATGAAACAGGGCTTCTTTGTAAAGAAGCAGGGGTAGATATGTTAGTATCAGCATCATTTATACATAAGGATATAGTAAATAATATAAGAGTATTAAAGAATTTATAAGGGTGATATAGGTGGCTAAAAAACGTAGTTTTTTTCATTTATTTAGTAAATATGATGATGAAAATGATTATGAGCATTATGAAGAAGATGCTAGTTTTAAAATGCCTATAGAAGATATCTTTGAAGGAATTAAAAATGGTAATATTAAATCATTATCAGATGATAATTATCTACAAGTAGAGGATTTCCTAGAAAAAGATGACAAAGGAAGAACTCTTTTAGAATATGTATATGAATATAATGTTTCACTAAGTAATAATTTAGAAACTAGATTGGTAAATAATCCTACTATAATAAGAGAATGTTTAAAACATAAATATAGTATATTAATTAGTAGACATGGGTCTATGATAGTAGTTAATTTAGCTGTTAATCCACAAACATTATTTAAACCAATTAATAATAATGAATCTTTAATAGAATATATTATTAGAAAAGATATAGCTAATTTATTTATTATTCATAGAATCAATGATATAAGAATATTAGATTTATGTATAAAATATAATAGATTAGATTTAATACAATATTTAAATGAAGATTTATTATTTGAACCATATAAAAACTTTAAAACTTTATTTGAATATTTAATGTCTAAAAACTTAGTAAACGAAGAAATGTTATCACATATATTATCTCATTTTGAAGCATTTGAGATATGTAAAAAATATAATAAGATTTATTTATTAAAACATTTAAGAAAAGATTATCTTTTTTATCCATTTAGGAATGGACTTAGAGTTATTGAATATTTAATTAAAAGTAATCAAGCAGATAAAGAAACTTTTTATCAATTAGGTGTTTATAATAAAGATGCTGTTATAAATATGATTATTAAATATAAAGCATATAGATATTTAGTATTTTATCCAGATATCTTATTTATGGAAGTAAATGGTAAATTATTTTTAGATTATTTATTAGATAATTATAATAAGAGTGTTGATTTATATTTAACTGAAATAAAAGTAGATTCATTATCATGGAAAGAACAAGCTATGTTATATATGAAATGTGCTGAACATGGTCTAATTAAATTCTTGCCACCATTAACAGAAGAAAGATTACTTGATACAAAGTATAAAACTAATTTATTAGTAGAATTATTAAGAATAGATAAGAAAAAGACCATGGATTTAGTACTAACTAAAAATTTAATAGCTAATTCAAATATAGCATTAGCATTAAAATTCTTAGGTATAAATGTTCATGGTGCGGATGTACCCGTTGTTAAAAAAGAAAGAGGTACTAAAAAGAAAAGAAGATTTTTGGATATAGATGTTTCACCACAAGTTAATTCAAAATTAAATCAATTAAAAAGATTATTTTTAATGGATGGAGCTAGTGATGAAGAACTAGTAGATATACTAATAGCATCTTATAAAAACTTATCTAAATCTAATTATTTATATTTAGATAGTGAATTAGATTTATTAATTAAATATAAAAAAAGAAATCCTAATTTTTCAATATTAAGAACTGATAAAAAACCATATTTTGCATATAATGAAAAAACAATATATTTAAATGATTCAACCGTAGATGCATTTAACCATGAACTTGGTCATGCATTACATGCTTTTGGATGTAATAGAATGATACCAAAAGATTTTAAAAAAGCAATAGCAAGAATATACAGTGATAATAATGGATTAAATAGAGTAGATCAGTTTGCTATAAAATATAATTCTATAGAAAGACTAGCATTAAAAGAAGCAGAAAGAACATATGAAAGAGATTTTGGACATTATTTTGATAATAATAAGACAGCAAAAATAAAACAATTAATACAATTAGATAAAAAAGAAAAAATAGAAAGATTTAAAGATATAGGAATAAGTCCAGAAACATTAAGTAAAGCTATAGATAGTGTTTATGATTGTAGTGAAGATGATTATGTAGAAATATTTAAAAGAGTAAAAATTGAAGAAATAAAAACAAGTATTCTTTATGAAAAATATACAGCTATGTCTGCTTTAGGAGATATATTAGATGCTATATATAAAGGTAGATTACTTGGTGAGATATGTAAGAATTCTAAAGGAGAAACCATTAAAATAACTTTTGGTCATGGATTATATTATTATAATAATGAACAAAGTATGTTTGATGAAATAATAGCTGATTATTCTCAAATAATTAAAGAAAAAGATGGAAAAGAAGTTATAGAATTTTTAAGATATATTGTCGGTGATGATTTTGTTGATATGATATCAAATTTCTATAGAAATGAAGTGGTAGGTTATGTACCAGAAAGAATGCCAATAGAAGAGGGAATAGGTTATGAAAGATAAATTAGAAGAATTATATATATTATTAGAAAATTCATATATTAAAAAAATGAAAGAAAAAGATTCTTTAAATAATAATATTGATAATATATTTCCAAATGATTGGTATAGATTTAAAGATTATAAATTAAAAATAGAAATATTAACTGAATCATTAGATAAAAATATCTTAATAAAAGATAATGAATTATACAAAAAAAGTATTAGAGAAAACTAATACTTTTTTTATAGAAAAAAAGAAGTGTTTTGAATTATTTTGTCTAATTATATAGTATGAAGAATTATTATGATGAAATAAAAAATGAATTAGTTAATAATGAAATAACCAAAAAAATAAAAGATTATTCTAAAAATAAAAGTGATTTAACTACTTATTATAATGTTGGCAAGTTACTTAGCGAAGCTGGTAAACATTATGGAGAAGGAATAATTAAAAAATATTCAATTCAGTTAAGTAATGAATTAAATAGAAAGTATTCATATAGGAGTTTAAATTATATGATTAAATTTTATAATATTCAAAATTTGCAGTCATTGACTGCAAATTTATCATGGGGACATTGGATAGAATTATTATCTATAAAAGATATTAATAAAATAAAGTATTATGTGTTACAATGCAAAACAAATATATACACCACAAGACAATTAAGACAAAAAATAAAATCCCAAGAATATGAAAGACTAGACGAAGAAACAAGAAATAAAATAATAAATAATGAACAACTAGGTATAAAAGATAATATAAAGAATCCAATAATTATTTATAATAAAAATAATTATGAAAATATATCTGAAAAAGTATTACAAAAGCTAATATTAGAAGATATACCATCTTTCTTAAAAGAATTAGGAGATAATTATTCATTTATTTCAAATGAATATAAAATAAAAATAGGAGATACATATAATTATATAGATTTATTATTGTTTAATATTAAATATAATTGTTATGTTGTTATTGAATTAAAAGTAACATCATTAAAAAAAGAATATATAGGCCAAATACAAACATATATGAATTATATAGATAGAAATATTAAAAATGATAATCATAATAAGACAATAGGAATAATAATATGTAAAAAAGATAACAAGTATATAATAGAATACTGTAGTGATAAAAAAATTATTAGTAGAGAGTATATTTTGTTATAAAAAAGAAGTGTTTTTAAAAGATTTGTCTAATTATATATTAGGAGGGTTAAATGGATAGAAGAGTTATAGTTAGACAAAATGGATATAAAGATTGTGGCCCCGCATGTTTGTTATCTATTATGAGATATTATAACTATGATATTTCATTAGATGAATTATCATATATACTTAGAGTTAATAATGAAGGAACTAATGCATATAATATTATAAATGGAGCTAGGTTATTAGGATTTGATGGCTATGGAATACATTACTCATATGAACAAATTATTTCAAATAATATATCATTCCCAATAATATGCCATGTTAAAAAAGATAATATGTATCATTTTATAGTAGTATATGCAGTTAAAAAGAAATATTTAGTAATTATGGATCCGTCTTCAGATATTCATAAAATATCAAAAGATAAATTCAAAGAAATATATCTTTCATCTTCATTAGTAATTTGTCCAATAAAGAAATTTGATAAAATAAAAGAAAACAAGAGTATTTATTCTTTTATAATAGAATATATCAAATTAGATAAAAAACTATTCATAAAGTCTACTATATTATCTTTTATTATTATATTTCTAACAATAATAATTAACTATTATATTTTAATATATTTAGATATAGTTTTACCTAATTATAGAGACGATTTATTATTTTATATTTCATTATTATTTATAATAATAAACTTAATAAAAAGTATTCTATCTTTTATTAGAAATAACTATATATTAAAAATAGAAAAGAATATAAATACTAATATTATTAAAGAAATAATTACTAAACTATTTAATCTTCCATACCAATTCTTCAAAAACAAATCTACGGGAGAAGTAATAAATAGAATAAATGATATTAAAATGCTCAATGATATTTTAATAGATATTATTTCTAATATTTATACTAATATAATACTAATTATAATAAGTATGATTATTCTAATATTATTAAATTCTAAACTTTTTCTAATAAACTTTATATCTTTATTCATATATTATTTAATAGTAATTACATATAAAAATTCATTTATTAAAAAAACAGAAGATATACTAGATAGAGAAGCAAACTATAATAAAGTATTAAATGAATCTATATATGGATATGAAAGTAATAGAAATATTAATATGATTAATAATTCTATAGAAAAGATAAAATATTTTCATAATTCATTTATTAATAAACAAATTTCGTATAATAAAACAATTAATAATCAATTACTATTAAAAGATATTATTTTAAATATATCTTATTGTCTGACAACAATTATATCTATTATATATATTCATAATAATATATTATCAATTGGAGAATTTTATGTATTTAATACAATACTTATATATTTTCAAGAACCATTAAAAAATATATTAGATTTATACCCAAATATAAATTATGTTAAGAATATTTATAATAGAATAAGTGATTTATTAAAAATAGAAACAAAAGAAGAAGGAGAAGAAGTAGATAAGTTTAAAGGAAATATATACATAGATAATTTATCTTATTCACATGATGGGATTAGTAATGTATTTGAAAATATTTCTTTAAATATTAATTATGGAAGTAAATATTTAATATATGGAAAAAGTGGTAATGGAAAAAGTACTATTATGAAAATATTATTAAAATACTTAAATGATTATAAAGGAGAAATATATATAGGAAATAATAATTTAAAAGATATATCATCTAAGTCTATACAAAATAATATGACTTATGTATCACAACAAAGCTATATTTTTAATGATACATTAAAGAATAATATAATTTTAGAAAGAAAAATTAGTAATCAACAATATGAAAAAGTATTAAAAATATGTAATTTAAAAGAACTAAGAAATAGTAAAATACTAAGAAATAATTTTATGTTAGAAGATAATGGTTTTAATATATCAGGGGGAGAAAGACAAAAAATAGTTTTAGCAAGAAGTCTACTTAAAAATAGTAATTATATTATATTAGATGAAGCTTTAAGTGAAGTAGGTGTTAAAGAAGAAAAGGAAATAATAAATAAAATATTTTGTTATTTTAAAGAAAAAACTATTATTTATATTTCTCATAAAAAAGAAATAATAAATATGTTTGATTTAAAATACAAATTAGAAAGGAGAAAAGGTTAATGATAGAAAATAAAGAACTTCAAAGTATTAAAGGAGGAGCAGCTAAGTATTTCTATGGTGTGGGTATAGGAACTATAGTATCTTTTATAATAGGTTTGATAGATGGATATATGAGACCTTTGGGATGTCATAAATGATAGATAGTAAAGAACTAGTAGAAATAAAAGGAGGTACAACAACAACAATAATAAATACTGTTGTAAAAGTAATAACTTCTGCTTTAGAATTGGGAAGAACAGTAGGAACAATAATAAGAAGAAAACTAAAAGGAAATATGTGTTAATAAAAAGCATTGAAAATCAATGCTTTTTTATTATAATAATTTGACTTTTTATGATATGTATAATAAAATACAATAGCAAGAACGATATATTTTAAAAGGAGGTTAAAATGAGAAAAAAGACAAATGTAAAAAATCGTGCTATGTCAGCAGCTTTATCAGCATTAATGGTTGGTAGTGCAGCAACTGCAATGGCACCAAAAGCATATGCAGAGGAAACTAAAGAATCTGGATATGAGCAAGAATATAATCAAGAAGATTTATATGACCTTGGATTATATTTCGATGAAGAAGACGAAGAAGAAAGAAAAAGAAGAGAAGAAGAGGAAGAAAGATTAAGACTACTTCAAGAACAACAACAAGAAGAAATTGTTGAACAACAACAAGAAGAAGTTGTTGAAGAAGAACAAGAGGAAGTAGTTGAGGAAGAGCAAGAAGAACAAGAAGAAGAGGAACAAGAAGAGGAAGAAGAGAATCAAGAAGATCTTGATGAAAACAACAATAATGTAATGTTAATGGGTGCAATGAATTTAAATCAAGAAAATCTAGAAGAGGAGCAAGAAGAAGAGGAAGAAGAACAAGAAGAGGAAGAACAAGAAGAGGAAGAACAAGAAGAACAAGAAGAGGAAGAACAAGAAGAACAAGAAGAGGAAGAAAATGATCTTGTGGCAGCAGCTGGTTTAGTTGAAGCTGAATTAGATGAAGGATTAGAAGCAAAATTACTTAAAGCTGTTGAAGAAGATGCTGCTAAAGAAGAGGAAGAAGAAACTGAAGAAGATTTAACAAGTAATACAAAAGTAGCAGTTATTACTACAAAAGTAGATGAAGAAGGAAAACCACTAATTGGTGCAGTATTACAAATATTAGATAAAGATGGTAATGTTGTAGATCAATGGATTTCTGATGGTGAAGAACATATCAGTATGCTTCCTGAAGGAGATTATATTTTACGTGAATTTAATGCTCCAGATGGTTATGATAAAGCAGCAGATAAACCATTTAACATTAAAATAGATGTTCCAGAAGGAACAGCTGGAGTAGAACATGTTGAAGATTCTACTGTTTGTTGGCATTATGGTGGAGTACCACTATATTATGTTGAAAGTGAAGGGGAAAGAAGCGAAGTATATTGTGTTAACCAAGGTTGGGAAGAACCAAATGGACAAGACTATGATGGAATGGTATTAGATGAAACTAATATTAGACATTTTACTCCACAAGCTGATCCTGATATGAGTGATGCAGACCTATATAACAAAGTATTAGATATTATTTATCATAGAAGTAAAGCTGAAGAAGAATTTCCAGATTTAACTCAAGAAGAAATAAGATTTATTACTGAATATGCATTAAAGACATATACTTCAGCAGAAGTTACTACTAGACAAGCAAAACGTGATGAAAATGGTCATTTAATTAAAGATGAAAATGGAAATTATATATATGAAGATATAAAATTCTTAAGATATTATAGTTATGATCCAAATAGTCCAAAAGGATATGTTGTTGATCCTGAAAATGGAAATGGTATTGGAAAATTAGCAGAACACTGGTATAACCAACATGGTCATTCTAAAATACCAGCTGAATATGTTGAATTCTTTAATTACCTAGTTGGTAATGAAGAAACTCATCCAGAAGATATGTCATTATTTATATATTCAACACAAGCTATTACAGATGAAGGAGATGTATATCAAAACTTATTAGGTGTTAGATGGTTTGATCCACATAGTGAGGAGTATAGTACTTATTTAACTGTTGTAGATACAAAAACACAAACTCCTCCACCACCAGAGCCACCAAAACCTCCATGTAGACCACCAAAATATCCTGGAAATTGTCCAAAAACAGGAGACGAATCTCATATATTTGAAAATGCATTACTTATGTTATGCTCAGGAACAGGTCTATTAACAGCATCATATCTTTTAGGAAAAGATATTAAGAAAGAAAAAGCAAAAGCTTTAACTTTAACAAAAAAATAATAAAAAGAAGAGAAATCTCTTCTTTTTTATTATTGATTAAAAATAAAAAAAATCTTATAATTAATATGGTGATAAAAATGGAAAAAGTAGAAAATAAACAAGTAGTAAATAAAAAAGAAATAGTAAAAAAATTATTAAAACAAGAAATAAGTATAGATGATGAATCTGATTTAATTGAAATGTTAATAGATAGACCTATTACAATAGATGTTGATAAAACAGAAGATAAATCATTAACTAGAGGAGAAAAATTAGCAGATAAATTATCTGAAGTAGCAGGTTCATGGGGATTTATAATTGGCTTTTCATTATTTATAGTTGGATGGATAATAGTTAATTTAGTAATAATGAGAAAAGCTATGGATCCATATCCATTTATACTATTAAACTTAATGTTATCTTGTTTAGCTTCATTACAAGCTCCTATTATTATGATGAGCCAAAATAGACAAGCAAAGAAAGATAGTATTAGAAACCAAAATGATTATCAAATTGATTTAAAGAGCGAATTAATATTAGAAAAATTACATGATCAACTACAAGATAGCTTAAAACTACAAAGACAAATATTAAGACTACTTCAACCAGATGAAGAAGAAGAAAAAAAGAAATAACACTTTACAGTGTTATTTTTATTTGTATCAAAAATGCCACTTCTAATGTAAATCAAGTATCACTTTTGATACATAAAATTTGATTTTTCCCTTAAATAGTGATATTATACATACACATAAGGGGAGAAAGAGACTATGAAGGATTTTATAGACGAGAGTAAAAGAAGAAGATTAGATAGACCATTTACTGGAAAAATATATGAAGACAGAATTTGGGAACAATGGTATTCAGAGAAAGCTATGAAAAGTGAATTACCTAAAATGAATGAAAAGGATTATCTTTTTAGTAGAATATCTGATCAACCTAATAGAGTTATTATTAATAATAGAGGTTTAAAGAAATATACTGTATCTGATTTTGACAAGTTAATATATCATTATGAGTATGCATTTACAGCATGTGGACTAGCCAAAGGAGACCGTATATGTACTATAGGGTTAACTACTCCAGAATTATATGCAATAAAGTATGCTGCTCATGCTTTGGGTATTGTTACATGTAATTTAAACGTTTTAGATGCTGGAAAAACTAATTCATCAGGAGAAAATGTTCTTTTGAGTAGAATTAAAGAGACAGATCCAAAAATGCTTTTTGTTTTAGATTATTTAGAATCAAAAATATATAATATTATTAACAATCCAGAACTTGATGGAATAGCAAAAGTATCAATGCCACTTGATGCATCTGTTTCAATTTTATATCCTGAGAAACATTTAATGAACTTAAAAAATTGGAAAGATGCTAGAGAAGGTAAAGTTATTGCAAAAAAGATGTCTTTAAAAGAATTTATTAATATGGGTAAAAAAGTTAGTTTTGACCAAATAAATGAAGTGTATGAACCTAGTTTAGCAAGTAATATAGCATTTACTAGTGGAACAACAGGAGCAAACAAAGCAGTTTTACTTTCACATGATGCTACTAATGCATTGGCTTTTCAACAAGAAATAGCAGATTTTGGATTTAAAGTTGGAAGTAAACATTTAGCAGTATTACCTCCATTCTTAGCCTTTTGGGACGCAGATATTGTTCATGTTACACTTTGTTTAGGCGCACAAAACAATATTGAGTTAACTTGTGATTATAAAGATATACCAAAATATTTTAAAAAATATGGAGATATTGATATAGGAATTTGGCCACAATCATTATGGCTTTCATTATTAACAGAACTTACTCCAGAAGA
>JAEEGL011269339.1_pt1 | contig 19383 bp, 8 predicted proteins | sample 9134231 | NCBI WGS metagenome assembly JAEEGL01 (sample SAMN16246548, study PRJNA631951) | gut metagenome | biome: gut microbiome; feature: rumen; material: fiber-attached | host: Bos | place: Iran: Karaj | collected 2018-10
GAAGCCCACCTCAAGATGAGATATCCAAAGACCCCTTTAAGAGTAAGAGGTAGATAGGGCGGAGGTGGAAGCGCAGTAATGTGTGGAGCTGACCGTTACTAATAGGTCTGATGCTTTTTTAGAAAGGTTAAGGTAAGAATAATTTTGTATTCGGTTTTGAGGGTGTTAAACCCTGATCAGGGTTTGCAAGCAAACCTCGATCTTCCTCGATAGCTCAATGGTAGAGCATTCGGCTGTTAACCGAAGGGTTGTTGGTTCGAGCCCAACTCGGGGAGCTATAAGAAAACTGCCTTTACAGGCAGTTTTTTTCGTTGTTACAATATTCCATAAATGATACAATCTGAAATATATGACACCTTAAATTTTTATGATACAAAGGAGGGTATGGTTTTGCAGGGAAAACCGGCAAAAACGTATTATTGCTTTAATACCGTTGTAGAAAGATCCAATCCCATCATACTGCGGAGGTTTTATATGCCGGGGGACAGCCTTATTGCGGATCTTGCGGCAGCAAGCTGTATTTTTATGGGGATAGAACCCGTATCTGCAGAGTTGTATATCTCGGATAATAAGATAAAGGATATAGAAAAAGATAGAAAGATAAGTGAGCTTATTCACAAAGGGGATGAGATAAGCATACTGCTTATGACAGATGCTGATAAGAAAAAGTCCGGAGTCAATGGCCTTAAGCTTTATGCAAGGGTAGAGGAAGAACCCGGGCCTGCAGCTGTTAATGACCAATCCGCCCCATCAGGGATACCGTATGCCGATATGGTCGTGGGATTTAATATCCCTGCCGGAATAGTGAATGTCGCAGAGCTGAATGAAATACAGAATGCTCTTTCCAGGGCAGAATATTATGATAAAGGCGGGGGGAGCTATTATTCCGGGAAGGACCTTCAGTATTCGACACGAAAGACAGAAAACGCCATACGAAAATACTTTGCTCCCGAAACGGCTGAAAAAGAGATCAATATGAAGCTCGGGATGCCGATGGCGCTATTGCTCGAAAAGTTTAAGGTAAACGATCTGAAATATATAGCGGATAATTACAATATGTATTATGACAGCACCTACAGAAAGCCGGATCTGGTCGGGAGGCTTTGTGACAGATTTAAGGGCGAAAACATCAAAGCGATATTTTATGATATGGAAGTATCCGAGTTTATGGCATTTAAGAGGCTCGTACTGAGCGAGGTCCCGGCGGAGGAGAAATGGGAATACCTGTTACCCGAACTGTACAGCAGGGGACTTGTTTTAACGATCCCGAAGACCGGGCTCAGAGTAGCCTCGGAAGTGCTTGAATACTATGAAGCCTGGTACGGTACTGAAACGGAAACCCGTTTTATTTACGCAAAATACTGTGAAAATGCCTACAAGCTTGCTGCCTGGTATTATGGAATCTTTTCCCGGAAACAGTTTCTGTACATACTTGATACTCTTTCTCCGGGGGAGGTTACGGAAGATTTTGCGGACGAATGGTTTAATTATTCCGCCGGATATTCAGGGGTGGGAGTTTCGTATGGACAGGAACTGTTTTTTATGCCGGAATTCATTGATCCGGGGGATGTGAAGACGTTAAGTAAGGAAATGTATCCTGACAGAGAGCTTTATTACCGGCCTTCCAAAGAAGAGCTCCTCAGCTTTTCGGACAATTACTATTATATTTCAAAAGCAGGATTAAAGGAACTGGCCGATCTGATGAAGGTATATTCCTATTATGGATATTATGATTACGGGAGCAGTCCGGAAAAAAGATGCTTCAAGGTGGTATCGCAGCTGCATAAAGAAGGAGATGTGGAGGCTGCCGTCGAAACTGCCGGGAATGAGATGAGACGGTTAACCTGGTTCGGTAACAGCGAAGAGGTTCTTGATAAGGTAAGGAATATTTTAAAAAAAGAAGCGGATAAAATACCGATCATAGCCTTAAACGGCTTTTCTTTTTCAAATTGCCCAAAGGAAATACTTGATCATTGGAGAGAGGTAAGAGAGAAAAAAACCGCAGCGATATCGCCGGCCAATAAAAAAGGATTGCCCAGAGGGAGAAAACCGGCCGTAGCCGTAAAAAAACGCAGGTAGCATAACAAGAAGGGTTAAAGGATAAGTCAGGATGCAGATAAACGATTATTTCAGGGCGTTTACGGAGGATGAGCTTGCCCGGGGAGCCGAGCTGTTCTTTTCCGGTGATCTCGAGGAAATAACTAAAACGGATCAGAATGATCCGCGTTATCTTAAGAACAGAGAAGATCCGGAGAGAACTCAGGGTCCCGCTGTTTATGCACGCTATCCTCAGGAGGGAACGGCGTTTTATAGCGCAAGATGGAATGAACAGGGAGTCCGGAAAAAAAACGTGGAGCATAGCTGTGAGCTTAGGCTCCATGAGGAGAGCGGTACTATCTGCGAAACAAAATGCGATTGCGTGCAGTTTGCTTCAGACAGGTACGGATGTCCCCACGTTGCCGGACTTCTGACCGCATATATGGCTGAAAAAAATGGAGCCGAGGTATTTCAGGGAACCCGTCTAGAGACTCTCCTGAGAAATCTTACAAATGTAGAAGATCCATTTGTTCCGGGGGTTTTAAAGAGAACCGACGGAAGATTGCTCTCACTGTTAAAAGGAAATGAAGAGGATACTCTGCCGGTATGGCGGGAGACCGCAAAAAAATATGATACGGTCAGGATAGAATGCAGACTTGTAAAGGGAAACGGAAGGATGCTCCTGGATCTGAGGATAGGAACGGGCAGAAGACTTTACCAGGTTCAGGATCTGCAGGAGCTTTTGAGGATATATCGAAACGGGGAGAGCTATCTGGCCGGAAAAAGTGAATTTCACCTGGAGAGACAATGCTGTGAGCCGGCATCGGGAAATATCCTGGAATTTCTCAACGGGATCGCAGCCGCTTCCGAAAAGGGACTGATACGAAGTCAGATCTATGCTTCCGAGGGAAGCAGGCCAAACCGGTATATGGTGCTGTCAGGGCCGGAATTCAACGGCTTTATGGAGCTGTGCGAGGGAATAACGCTGAAGCTTTCGGAGGATGTGGAGCGCACTGTCAGGCTCGAAAAAAAGGGTCTTTGCGCGATACTTAAAAAGAAGGCTTACGGTGCCAGCCTTAGGATCCTTCCCTCGGAGCTGCTGTTTGATAACGGTGTAAATCTGTATCTTTATGATGAGGCCGATATTTTCCGTATAAGATCGGAAAGCACGGAAAGGTCCCAGGAGCTTCTTTCCATGCTTAAGTGGACGGATGAAATGTACATACGCGAATCGGAGATCGGTTCGGTATGCCGCAGGCTCCTTCCGGTTTTCAGGGACTTTGGCACTGTCATCACAAAGGGGATGGATTTTGAGAATTATGAAAAGGAGCTTCCGGAATTCATATTCAATCTGGATTATTCCTCAGGCAATATCCTCTCCTGCATACCCTGGGCCGGGTACAGAAAGCAGGACGCAAAATATCTTCTGTTCGATAATGAGACCGGTTCAGGCAGGAGAAATGCGTCAAAAGAGTCGGAGGCTGCGGGGATCCTTCAGAATATGTTCCAAAGGCTTGATAAAAACAGCGGTACCCTGTTTTCGGAGCTAACGGAGGAAGAGCTGTTCGAATTCATGAAAGACTCGCTTCCGGTGCTTGAGACCACCGGAAAAGTCATGGTCACCGACAGTCTGAGAAGGAACCGTGTAAGAAGCCTTCCGAAGGTTCATGTAGGGGTATCTGTTGACGGAGGGCGTATCTTTATGTCCCTTAAAGGCACGGATATCTCTCCGATAGAAATGGCTGATATTCTCGGCGCTTACCATAAAAAGAAGAAATATTACCGCTTAAAAAGCGGAGAATTCTTTGCTATAGAGGAGGATGAAGGAAAGGCGTGGGAGACGGCGGCAGAGATGTTTCGGGATTACGGAAAGAAGGATCCCGAAAACATTTCCATACCTGCCTTCCGTGCACTGTACCTCCAGGAAATGCTGGAGGGCAGAGAAGACTCGGAATTCGAAGCAAACGAGGAATACAGGCGGCTTATACAGCAGATGGATGTTTCGGACGCCGTACAGTGTGAGGTGCCGGAAACACTTAAAAACATAATACGTCCCTATCAGGCGGAGGGCTTCCGCTGGATTAAAATGCTGAAGAGATGCCGCTTCGGAGGGATCCTTGCGGATGATATGGGACTCGGTAAGACCCTGCAGGTGCTCGCCTTTCTTCTTTCCGAGAAGCGTGAGGGGAAGAAGGGAGATGCTCTGAGGACGCTTGTAGTATGCCCGGCGTCTCTTGTATACAATTGGCAGCGGGAAGCGGAGGTTTATGCCGGGGAGCTTTCCACCGTCGTTATCGCAGGCACCCAGGCGGTCAGAAGAGAGCTTATAGAGACCAGCCGGGATATTGATCTCTGGATCACCTCCTATGATCTGTTGAAGCGGGATATAGCTCTCTATAAGGATGTGAGCTTTGCAAACGAGGTCATTGATGAGGCTCAGTTTGTCAAGAATCAGAAAACCCAGGCTGCCCAGTCGGTCAGAGTCGTCGACAGCTCGTTTCGCATGGCTCTTACCGGAACGCCGATCGAAAACTACCTGAGCGAGCTCTGGAGCATAATGGATTATCTGATGCCGGGGATCCTGTTTTCCTACGGCAAATTTCAGGGAGAATATGAAACCCCCATTGTATCGCGAAAGGATACCGATACCCTTGACAGGCTGCGCAGGATGGTCCACCCTTTCATCCTCAGAAGGATGAAGAAACAGGTGCTTAAGGAGCTTCCGGATAAGCTGGAGGAGGTAGTATCCGTACGCATGGAGGGTGAGCAGAAAAAGCTCTATGATGCGTCGGTAGAGGAAATACGTCTGATGCTTGACAATGTGAACGCCAACGAATTCCGAAGCAGCAAGCTTCAGTTCCTTGCAAAGCTTACGGGACTCAGACAGATCTGCTGCGATCCTTCACTGATCTATGACGATTATAAGGGTGCCAGCGCCAAGCTTGAGGCTTGCATGGAGCTTGTCAAACAGGCTGTGGACGGAGGTCATAAACTTCTTCTGTTTTCACAGTTTACCACAATGCTTGATATCATAGGGGAAAGGCTTAATAAGGAAGGAACAGAGTATTACAGGATCGACGGGTCTGTTTCAAAGGAAAAGAGGATGCAGATGGTTGATTCCTTCGCCAACGACGAGGTCATGGTCTTTCTCATATCCCTGAAGGCAGGGGGAACGGGGCTTAATCTTACTGCGGCGGATATCGTGATACATTACGACCCCTGGTGGAATCAGGCGGCACAGGACCAGGCTACGGACCGGACTCACCGTATCGGACAGACCCAACGGGTAACCGTTTATGAACTGATCGTGCAGGATACGGTGGAGGAGCGGATCCAGAGGATAAAAGAGGGAAAGAGAAAGCTTGTGGAGGACGTTCTTTCGGGAGATGATATCAGCTCAGCAGACTTTAACAGAGAGGATATGCTTGAGCTTTTGCAATAGAAGGAATAGTGAGACGTTGATGAAAAGGAGGTATCGGAGTGAAAAAGAAAAAATCGTTACTGTTTACGGCGGGGGTTATCATCGCTCTCCTGCTTACTGTTACCCCCGCTTGGGCTGTACGGGCCGATGAAAGCGATCATTCTGTGACGGAAGCCGGTAATACGGAGGAATTTATCAAAGCAATAGCTGATGATACGACTATCGTACTAAAACCGGGTATATACAACGTGACCGAATATCTGGATTCTTCGGATACCGTAGAGGAATGGGACGAGGAGCAGAAGAAAAACGGCGTTTACCGTACCGGAAGCGACAGTGGGGAAGAGCTTTTGATAAAGGGCATAAAGAATCTTTCCATTGTATCATCGGACAGTAAAAACCCCGCGGAGATCGTTTGTGAGCCCCGTCAGGCGGATGTACTTAAGTTTACCGACTGTGAAAACATCCTGCTTGAAGGTCTGGTACTGGGTCATACGAAAGAGTCCGGCAGCTGCTCTGGAGATGTGCTGTCATTTACGGAGTCCGAGGATATCATGATCGTAGATACAGAGCTTTACGGGTGCGGTGCTTACGCATTGGAAACAAACTCCTGTGAGGATGTGACTCTCACTTATTGTGATATCCATGACTGTACCTATGGGTGTGTTACCTCACACGAGACGGAAGATCTGTTTCTCATACATACGGATGTACATGACTGTAAAGGAACTGCCATATTTGATCTGAAGGACGGAAATATCGTCCTTATAGGCTGCAGCCTTCGCAATCTTCAGGGAACCTGCCCCGATTCGGATGAGCTTTTAATGATCGATACTAAGATCGAGAATTGCTTTGATGAATATGAAGGCGATGAGGAGGACAGCCCCCCGGTTACCGGAGACGTAAAACCGGAAAAGCCCGGAGAGACGGAAAACGACGAGGATCCGAAAAAAACGCCGGATGAAGAGAAGCCGGCGGAGACCTCCGGGACCGGAGATACGAAAAAAGAGGCGGAAACGGAAAAACCTGCCGGATCGGAGCTTCCTGCATATACGCTAAAAAGTCATCCGATGAAGCTTACGGACAGGGACGTAACACTTGCTACCGCCAATTATTACGAGATCATCCTCTCCGACGAGACAAAGAAAAAATATCCGGAGCTTGCGGAAACCATAGAGGATCTGAATAAGAATGAGAAAAATGAAGTAAAAGCCTTCTTTGATGAATATGAAAAGGATATCCAGGAGCTCATAGCCAATACGGGTTACGAATACTACTATGAGAATGAGATCCATATGGTCCCGAACCGGACGGATGATCAGGCTTTCAGCTTTTTAATGAGCAAATATGTGTACCTGGGCGGCGCTCATGGAGATACCATATACAGATGCTTTAACCTTGATCCGAAATCGGGAAGAGACATTAACCTTGATGAAGTGGTCAAGGATCTCGAGGGCTTCGGCAAGGCTGTTTTTACAGAGCTTTCAAAGAGTGAGGATTATGCGGATTATTACAGGGATTATCCGGAGGGCGAGAAGGAATTCTATAAAGCCGTGACACCTCAGCTTGAGAATAACGGTGAAGGTTTTCTCTGGGCTCTTGATTACGAGGGAGTCTGGGCATTCTTCAATGATTATGTTCTGGGACCCTATGCCATGGGGGCTCCGTCAGTTCTTGTTAAGTTTGAAGACTATCCGGAGCTGTTTAATGACAATTATGTTTATAAGGGAAAGATCCCGGAAAGCCTTCCCGAAGGAATCTATGAAGACGATGCTCTGCCTGAGACTGTAAAAAGCAAGGGCCATATGCCTCAGACCCTTCCGCTGTCCTGGCACCAGGAGGGCTTCTGGCCGGAAAATGAAGAAGATTATCCCGAGGGCTATAGCTATTATACCTATACCGATGCCTATACCGTGCCTGAGAAGGAATATCCCAGGCTTTCGAAAAGGCTTGAGGAGCTCAATGCGGAGTATTATGACGTCTATGATATGGTCCTTCCGCTGTTAAGGGACGAGATCGAAAGGGATTACGTACAGGGTAAGGAAGAGGATTTCTGGCCGGTCTTCAGCAGGGGAATGGACTTTTCCCTCTGCCGCGCGGATGATCAGATCCTTTCCTTTGCAGCCTATAATAATTTCAGCGGGTTAAATGATCACCCCACAAGCTCTGTTCAGGGAATAAATATTGATGTACAGACAGGAAAGGATGTGGAGCTTTTTGATGTGATAACCACGAAGGAGGCCTTCATGAAGGCGTTCGACCAGTCTCTTTCCGAAAATAAGCTTTATACTAAGAAATGGAAGGATACGGTAAGGCGTCTGACAGAGGCGGCGCTTAAGGATGATAAGATCATAAGCAGCGCGGAATCCGGTCTTTCCTTTATCGTGGATTATCAGGGCCTGATGCTTTATTACAATGAAGAGGATACCGGGTATGAGGGCGGTCCGGACACTGTTTTTATTGGTTTTAAGGAGCATCCGGAGGTCTTTTCGGCTACCTATACCGGCGTGCCGATCAATTATGTTTCAGAGATCGCCATCGGGGATTACGAAAGCGTTTACTGGTACGATTTTAACGGAGACGGGATACGTGAGCCCTTCTCCCTGATCCTCACGAAGGATATAAACGATGATTACTGGTATCACCTTTCATTGCGCTGGGATGATACGGTGGTGACTCTTGATGAGCCGGGAACCTTCTATAATGTGAACGCCTTCCTTATGCATGACACCGATAAGGATTATATCTATGTGGAGACCACGTCGGAAAACGACTATCAGACGTTATATGTATATGAAATAACGACGGAGGCTATTGCTCTGGTTAATTCCACGGAAGGTTCCATCAAGTTTATGACCTATGATGTGAATGGAGATGGCAGCACCGGCGGATGCGTGCCCACCAATCCGAGGAAGTTCAGTATGGAGACCATTGACTATACCCTGGGAACAAACTGGCTGATCGGGGATTATTGTGTTGACTGGGTAGGAATGCCCAATGCCAACAGCTATTATCTGGACTATATCGGAGATTACTGGTATATCAAAGCAGCTGAGGATATAAAGGCGGTATATACCGAGGGAGAGGATTTTGAAGAAAAGTCAGGAACAATAAAGAAGGGCACCGAGATCCTGCCATATCAGCGGGGCATAGGGAACGAGTTCAGGATAAAGACGAGGGACGGTAAGATCTGGCGGCTTCAGCTTGACGATAAGGACGGAGTGCTTTATTACGGCGGAAAGAAGCTGGATGATCTGTTTGAAGGGCAGATCTACGCCGGATAGCAGATAAAGCCGTTATATTGTGAATGCGATCATAGTGAACGACATGAAGAACCTGTCGTTCACTATGAGGCGTTGTAACGGTTCACACGTTACTGTCACGGTCTGAAAGGCCATGAATGATAACTTAGAATTGTAAAGGGCAATTGCTTAATATCCCGCCGGGGTTATTGAGATATTAAGCGATTACCCTCAGAATTGTAACTATCCTCTTGACATTCCCGAGGATAAGCTTTATATTAATGTAGTCGATTTTGAGGCATGCAGCAGGCGCTATTGATAAATTGATACTGACTGTAAAGCTATCGGCGGATGCGGCGACTTAGCCAAGTGGTAAGGCGTGGGTCTGCAACACCCTGATCGCCGGTTCAAATCCGGCAGTCGCCTCTTAGGCTTTATGCCGAAGGAACGGAAAGAAGGGGAAACACCCTTCTTTCTTTTTTTGTTATATGCGATGCCGTGATCTTCCGGCCGGGGACGGATGCGGCATACACATGCGGACGAAAGCGGCCATGCCCGCCCTGTCCCATCAAAAACAGGTCCGCGAGCGGAAATAATCCGACCGGGGTCGGAGAGGTAAACAATATGAACATACCTGATTTTATGAATCTTAAGAATGCCTGGGATACCTTTACAGCCGGTCATCCCAAGTTTCCCATGTTTCTGAACGCGGTCAGAGCGTCAGGGATAAAAGAAGGGACTATCATTGCGGTCTCGGTCACACAGCCGGACGGAAAAGTCATCGATACCAATATAAGGGTTACTGCCTCCGATCTGGAGCTGTTTGAGACCCTGAAGACCATCATATAAAGAGCCGGGCAGAATCCGTTACCGTCACGGTCTGAAAGGCCGTTAATAGTAACCTAATTTCACCTTTTACTTGTAATTCACTGCTTTCACAAATATAATGGTACAAGGATTCATAAGGAGAAGCTGTATTTATGCCTACGGATAAAGAAATAGAAGAGATCATTAACATGCTCGACCGTAAAACTGAAGAAGGCGTAAGCCGCATCGGGGTTCACAGACAGGAGACCGAACGGGAGGATTTTGTTAAAGAAGTCCACCACCACGGGCGCTGCGATGTGGGCAGTCCCTTCGCAAGCGCAGATTTTAAAAATGTGACTCTCTGATCCGAAGATGCCGAAGATTTTCTGATCCGGGCATCGTCATATGATCAATGATCAATTACTGGAGTGAATATATGGACAGACAGAACCTTACCTTAATGACAGACCTGTACGAGCTTACCATGATGCAGGGCTATTTCAGGAATAAGGACAGGAACAGGCCGGTTATTTTTGACGCCTTTTACAGAAACAACCCTTATCAGGGCGGATATGCCATCTGCGCGGGGCTCGAGCAGGTGATCAAATACATAAAAGAGCTTCGCTTCGAAGAGGAGGACATACAATACTTAAGATCAACGGGGATCTTTTCGGAGGACTTCCTCGACTACCTTAAGGATTTCCGTTTCTCGGGAGATATCTATGCAATAGAAGAAGGAAGGGTGATCTTTCCCAGGGAGCCGATCGTTAAGGTGATCGCCCCTATCATGGAAGCCCAGCTTGTGGAGACCGCCATCCTGAATATAATAAACCATCAGAGTCTTATAGCCACGAAGGCGTCGAGGGTATGCTATGCCGCCAGGGGTGACGGGATAATGGAATTCGGCTTAAGAAGAGCCCAGGGGCCTGACGCAGGCATATACGGGGCCAGGGCGGCGGTGATCGGGGGCTGTATCGGAACCTCCAACGTCCTGACCGGACAGCTTTTTAATGTTCCGGTCAAGGGAACCCATGCCCACAGCTGGATAATGAGCTTCCCGGATGAATATACTGCCTTTAAGGCATATGCGGATATCTATCCGAACGCCTGCATACTGCTGGTGGATACCTATGATACCCTTAAATCCGGGATCCCGAATGCCATAAGGGTGTTTAAGGAAATGAGAGAGAGCGGCATAGAGCTTAAGGGCTACGGTATAAGGCTTGACAGCGGAGATCTTGCCTATCTTTCAAAGAAGGCAAGGGTGATGCTTGATGAGGCAGGCTTTGAGGATGCCATCATATCCGCTTCTAACGACCTGGATGAATATCTGATAGAGAGCTTAAAGCTCCAGGGCTGCCGCATTACCTCCTGGGGGGTAGGGACGAACCTCATCACCTCCAAGGATAATCCGGCCTTCGGAGGGGTATACAAGCTCGCGGCGGTCATGGGAGAAGACGGAAAGTTCATTCCCAAGATAAAGCTTTCCGAAAACAGTGAAAAGGTAACCAATCCCGGAAATAAAAAAATATACAGAGTGTACGATAAGGGCACCAAAAAGATAAGGGCCGACCTTATCTGCCTTGAGGAAGAGACCGTAACAGAGGATGAGGAGCTTATGCTGTTCGATCCCAATGAGCCCTGGAAAAAGACCTTGCTTCCCGCAGGCGACTTTGAGCTTAAGGAGATCCTGGTTCCGATCTTTAAGAACGGTGAATGCGTATATGAATCCCCGGAAACTATGGAGATAAGGGATTTCTGCACCAGGGAAAAGGATACTCTATGGGACGAGACCAGGAGATTTGAAAATCCCCATAAGGTATATGTGGATCTTTCAAAAAAGCTTTATGATCTTAAGATGGAGCTTTTAGGCCATCATTTTTAATGAAATATAACGAGAGGATTAGACGGATGTACAAGAAGGTTTCAACAGATCTCGGCTTTGTGGACAGAGAAAAAGAGGTCGAGAAATTCTGGAAGGAAAACAATATTTTTGAAAAGAGCATGGAGAACCGCAGGGAAGGGGAGACCTATATGTTTTACGACGGCCCCCCTACCGCCAACGGAAAGCCCCACATAGGCCATGTTCTTACCCGTGTCATCAAGGACATGATACCCAGGTACAGGACCATGAAGGGCTATCTGGTACCCCGTAAGGCGGGTTGGGATACCCACGGGCTGCCGGTGGAGCTGGAGGTGGAAAAAGCCCTGGGCCTTGACGGCAAGGAGCAGATCGAGGAATACGGTCTGGAGCCCTTTATTGAGAAATGTAAGGAATCCGTCTGGAAATATAAGGGAATGTGGGAGGATTTTTCCGCTACCGTCGGCTTCTGGGCCGATATGGATGACCCCTACGTTACCTATCACGATGACTATATCGAGTCAGAATGGTGGGCGCTTAAGGAGATCTGGAGCAAGGGCCTTTTGTACAAGGGCCATAAGATCGTTCCCTACTGCCCGCGCTGCGGAACCCCTCTGTCCTCCCATGAGGTGGCTCAAGGCTACAGGGATGTTAAGGAGCGTTCCGCAATAGCCAGATTTATGTTAAAACCGGGCTCAAAGTTCGAAGCCGATGTTGAGGGAAAGACCGCGATCCTTGCATGGACTACCACGCCCTGGACCCTTCCCAGTAACGTAGCCCTTTGCGTTAATCCCGATGAGAGCTATGCTCTGGTAAAGGCAGCGGACGGATATAATTATATCCTTGCAGAGGCTCTTCTGGATACGGTGCTTTCAAAGCTGTCGGTGAAAGAGGAAAAGGATAAGGAAGGAAATATCACAAAGGAAGGAAGACCGGCCTACGAGATCATAAAGACCTTTTCGGGAAAAGAGCTCGAGCATACGGAATACGAGCCCCTGTTTCCCTATGACGGGCCTAAGATCGGCGGAAAGAAAGGCTGGTACGTGGTCTGTGACAATTACGTTACTCTTACGGAAGGAACCGGCGTGGTTCATATAGCCCCTGCCTTCGGTGAGGATGACAACAGGATCGGTAAGTCTTACGATCTGCCTTTCTTACAGTTCGTGGACCAAAAGGGAAATATGACGGAGGAGACCCCTTTTGCCGGGCTTTTTGTTAAAAAGGCAGATAAAGAGGTGCTTAAGGAGCTTGAAAGGAAGGAGCTTTTGTTTGAGGCTCCCAACTTCGAGCACAGCTATCCCCACTGCTGGCGCTGCGATACTCCGCTTATCTATTACGCAAGAGAATCGTGGTTTATCAAGATGACCGCCGTTAAGGACGATCTGATAAGAAATAACAATACGATAAACTGGATCCCTGAATCCATCGGAAAGGGAAGGTTCGGGGACTGGCTCGAGAATATCCAGGACTGGGGCATTTCCAGGAACCGGTACTGGGGAACCCCTCTCAATATCTGGGAGTGTGAGGAGTGCGGACATCAGGAATCGATCGGCTCAAGAGAGGAGCTTTACAGGCTTTCCGGAAGCGAGGATGCCAAAACGGTGGAGCTGCACCGGCCCTATATCGATGAGATAACCGGAAAGTGCCCGAAATGCGGCAAGACAATGAAGAGGGTTTTGGAGGTTATAGACTGCTGGTTTGATTCGGGGGCCATGCCCTTTGCCCAGCATCATTATCCCTTCGAAAATAAGGATCTGTTTGAAAAGCAGTATCCCGCGCAGTTCATCTCCGAGGCCGTTGACCAGACCAGAGGGTGGTTCTATTCGCTGCTTGCGGAATCAACTCTTCTGTTTAACAGCGCTCCCTATGAAAACGTGATAGTGCTGGGGCATGTTCAGGATGAGAACGGGCAGAAGATGAGTAAATCAAAGGGCAACGCGGTGGATCCCTTCGATGCCCTTAAAACCTACGGAGCGGATGCCATAAGATGGTATTTTTATATCAATTCGGCTCCCTGGCTGCCCAACCGTTTCCACGGGAAGGCGGTTACCGAGGGACAGAGAAAATTCATGGGAACTCTCTGGAATACCTATGCCTTCTTTGTTCTTTACGCAAATATCGATAATTTTGACGCAGGAAAATATAAGCTTGAATATGACGGTCTGACCGTAATGGATAAATGGATCCTTTCAAGGCTCAATTCCGTCATCGGAGAGGTGGATTCGGACCTTGAGAATTACAGGATCCCCGAGGCTGCCAGAGCTCTTCAGGATTTTGTGGACGAGCTTTCCAACTGGTATGTCAGACGAAGCCGGGAGCGCTTCTGGGCAAAGGGGCTCGAGCAGGATAAGATAAACGCTTACATGACTCTTTACACCTCTCTTGTAGAGATAAGCAAGGCGGCGGCGCCGATGGTTCCCTTCATTACCGAGGAGATATATCAGAACCTTGTAAGGACAGTGGATGACAGCGCCCCCGAAAGCATACATTTGTGCGACTTCCCGAAGGTAAACGAGAGCTTTATCGATAAAGAGCTTGAAAAGAACATGGACACAGTTCTTAAGATCGTTGTCATGGGAAGAGCTGCCAGGAACAACGCCAATATAAAGAACAGGCAGCCGATCTCGGGAATGTATGTAAGGACACAGGAGGAGCTTTCCGATTTCTATATCGCAATAGTGGAGGATGAGCTTAACGTAAAGAAGGTGGAGCTTAAGGAGGATGTTTCGGAATATACCTCCTACAGCTTCAAGCCTCAGCTTAAGACCGTAGGTCCCAGATACGGAAAGCTGCTGGGAGGCATAAAGGAGGCCCTTACGGCTCTTGACGGAAACGCCGCGATGGACGAGCTCAATTCAAAGGGTATCCTGAGCCTTGAGATCAAAGGTGAGAAGGTTGAGCTCTCAAAGGAGGATCTCCTGATCGAAATGACCCAGAAGGAGGGATATGCCGCCGAGGGAGACAATCAGATGACCGTGGTCCTGGATATAAGGCTTACGCCGGAGCTCATTGAGGAGGGCTTTGTAAGAGAGATAATCTCCAAGGTGCAGACCATGCGTAAGGAAGCCGGCTTTGAGGTCATGGACAAGATAATCCTTTACGAGAACGGTAATCAGAGGATAGAAGAGGTTCTTAAAAACAACCGGGACAGCATCATGAAGGATGTCCTGGCCGAGGAGATAGTAACGGGCTCTGAAGAAGGCTATGTGAAGGAGTGGAGCATTAACGACGAGAAGGTTACCCTCGGAGTAAAAAAGATTTAACGGAAATCGATCCGGTCTGTCTGACAGACCGGCGCAGAATAAGAAGCGCAATTAAAATGCAGAGGAGAACCCTTTTTAAGGCAAAGGAGGATGAAAGGTGGCTAAAAAAGAGATAAAGAAATTTAATAAGGAAGCTTTTAAGAAGGAAGTTGTAAACAATGTCAAGAGCCTTTACAGAAAGAACCTTGAGGAAGCGAGCAAACAGCAGATATTTCAGGCTGTATGCTTCGCTGTGAAGGATACGATAATCGAAAACTGGATGAACACACAGAAGGCTTACGACCAGAAGGATCCGAAGACCGTTTATTATCTTTCCATGGAGTTTCTTATGGGAAGAGCCCTGGGAAACAGCCTTATCAGCCTTAAGGAGTATAAAGAGGTTGCCAATGCTCTTGACGAGCTCGGAGTGGATATCGACATGGTTGAGGATCAGGAAAGAGATCCGGCTCTCGGAAACGGAGGTCTCGGAAGACTTGCGGCCTGCTTCCTCGATTCACTTGCCACCCTTGGTTACAGCGCTTACGGCTGCGGGATTCGTTACAGATACGGAATGTTCAAGCAGGAGATCAAGGACGGTTATCAGATAGAGGTTCCTGACAACTGGCTTAAGGACGGTTATCCCTTCGAGCTGAAGAGGCCCGAATATACAAAGATCGTTAAATTCGGCGGAAACGTTAAGGTTGATACCGATGAGTTTGGCGAACATCATTTCTCACAGGAGAATTACCAGTCGGTTCAGGCTATTCCATACGACATTCCGATCGTGGGCTATGGCAACGGCATAGTAAACGCCTTAAGGATCTGGGATGCCCAGCCCGTAGAGTGCTTCTCCCTTGATTCCTTTGACAAGGGCGATTACAGGATGGCCGTAGAGCAGGAGAACCTTGCCAGAAATATCTGTGAGGTGCTCTATCCCAATGATAACCATTATGCAGGAAAGGAATTAAGGCTTAAACAGCAGTACTTCTTCATATCAGCCAGTATCCAGGAGGCTGTGGAGAAGTATATGAGGACTCATGACGATATACATAAGCTTCCCGAGAAGGTGATATTCCAGCTTAACGATACTCATCCGACGGTTACCATCGCGGAGCTTATGAGAATACTGATGGATGATTACAACCTTGGATGGGATGCTGCCTGGGCCATAACCACGAAATCCTGCGCCTATACGAACCATACCATCATGTCCGAGGCTCTGGAGAAGTGGCCCATCGAGCTGTTCTCAAGGCTGCTGCCCAGGATCTATCAGATCATCGAGGAGATCAACAGAAGGTTTATCGACCAGATCAGGACCAAATATCCCGGCAACGAGGAGAAGGTCCGCAAAATGGCCATTATCTATGACGGACAGGTCAAGATGGCTCATCTTGCGATCTGCGCCGGATTCTCGGTTAACGGCGTGGCAAGGCTCCATACGGAGATCCTTAAGAATCAGGAGCTTAAGGACTTCTATGAGATGATGCCCGAGAAGTTCAATAACAAGACAAACGGAATCACCCAGAGAAGATTCCTGCTGCATGGAAATCCGCTGCTTGCCGACTGGGTCACCGCTCATGTGGGTTCGGAATGGATCACCGACCTTCCCGCTATCGGAAAGCTCAGGGTCTATGCAGACGATGAGAAGGCCCAGCAGGAGTTTATGAATATCAAGTACCGCAATAAGGTAAGGCTTGCGAAATATATCCTTGACAACAACGGCATAGAGGTTGATCCCCGTTCCATCTTCGATGTTCAGGTCAAGAGGCTTCATGAATACAAGAGGCAGCTGCTTAACATCCTGCATATCATGCATCTGTATAACGTGCTGAAGGAGAACCCCAACATGGAGTTCTTCCCCCGTACCTTTATATTCGGGGCAAAGGCGGCAGCAGGCTACAGAAACGCTAAGCTGACCATCAAGCTCATCAATTCGGTAGCAGATGTTATTAATAATGATCCCGCTATAAACGGAAAGATCAAGGTGGTGTTCATAGAGGATTACAGGGTATCCAATGCCGAATGGATCTTTGCGGCGGCAGATGTTTCCGAGCAGATCTCTACTGCAAGTAAGGAAGCTTCCGGAACAGGTAACATGAAGTTCATGTTAAACGGAGCGATCACACTCGGCACCATGGACGGGGCCAACGTGGAGATAGTCGAAGAGGTCGGAGAGGAGAATGCCTTTATCTTCGGCTTAAGCTCCCAGGAGGTTATAAATTACGAGAATTACGGAGGCTATAACCCTACAGAGATCTTCAATAACGATCCCGATGTCAGGAAGGTACTTATGCAGCTTATCAACGGGACCTACGCTCCCAGGGATCCGGATCGCTTCAGGGATCTTTACAATTCGCTGCTCAATACCCAGAGTACCTCCAGAGCCGATACCTACTTTATCCTTAAGGATTTCAAGTCCTACGCGGAAGCCCAGAAGAAGGTTGAGGAGGCTTACAAGGACGAGAAGAGATGGGCAAAAATGGCTATCTTAAACATCGCAAGCTCAGGAAAGTTCTCTTCAGACAGGACCATCCAGGAATACGTGGACGATATCTGGCATCTGGATAAGGTTGTATTGTAAAGAACTCCTGCAATGTATTGGGTCGTGATCGCGCAGCAGATGCGCGGTCCGGCTGTGATTATTGATAAAAGGTTAGCCGTCCGATCCCGGAGAGATCGGCGCAGACAAGGAACAGATCATGATCAGACTTTATGATGAAGGAATATATTTACAGAACGGAAAGGATATCATTGAGGAGAGCAGGGCTCAGGGTCCTGTAAAGGAAGAGGCCGCAAAGGGCACCATAGCCTGGGGGATCCTGAAGGATCACAATACCTCCGGCAATATGGAAAAGCTTCAGATCAAATTTGACAAGCTTACCTCTCATGATATCACCTTTGTAGGGATCATACAGACGGCCAGGGCTTCGGGGCTTGAGAGCTTTCCGGTGCCCTATGTCCTGACCAACTGTCATAATTCTCTCTGCGCGGTTGGGGGCACGATAAATGAGGATGACCACATGTTCGGGCTCTCCTGCGCAAAGAGATACGGTGGGATCTACGTTCCGCCCCATCAGGCCGTTATCCACCAGTTCGCCAGAGAAATGCTGGCGGAGTGCGGAAAAATGATCTTAGGCTCCGATTCCCATACCAGGTACGGCGCACTTGGCACCATTGCGGTGGGAGAGGGCGGTCCGGAGCTGGTAAAGCAGCTGCTTTCAAGAACCTACGACATAGACATGCCCGAGGTTGTGGCCGTATACCTGAAGGGTGAGGTAAAGCCCGGAGTCGGCCCTCAGGACGTGGCTCTGGCGATAATAGGCGCAGTCTTTAAGAGCGGATATGTCAAGAATAAGGTAATGGAGTTTGTGGGACCCGGAGTATCGGGACTTTCCGCGGAATTTAGGATAGGCATAGACGTAATGACCACCGAGACCACCTGCCTGTCCTCCATATGGAGAACAGACGAAAAGGTTCAGGAGTTTTATGAGATCCATGGAAGAAAAGAGGCTTATAAGAGGCTTGATCCTGCGGATACGGCTTATTACAGCGGCTGTATCGAGGTAGATCTCTCAGAGATAAAGCCGATGATCGCCATGCCCTTCCATCCCAGCAATACCTATACCATCGATGAGGTCAACGAAAACCCCGGTGATATCCTCAGGGAGGTTGAGAAGAATGCCCTGGTGAGCCTGGACGGCGCGGTGGATTATTCTCTTACGGATAAGCTTAAGGACGGAAGGCTCTGTGTGGATCAGGGGATCATAGCCGGCTGTGCGGGCGGCGGCTTTGAAAACATCTGCGCGGCCGCGGACATCCTTTCGGGAAAGAGCACGGGAGCGGACGAATTTACCTTAAGCGTATATCCGGCGTCAATGCCTGTATACATGGAGCTTATAAAGAACGGCTGCGCGGCAAGGCTCATGGAAACGGGAGCTGTGCTCAAGACTGCCTTCTGCGGTCCCTGCTTCGGCGCGGGGGATACTCCCGCAAACAACGCGCTTTCCATCCGTCATTCCACAAGAAACTTCCCCAACAGGGAGGGCTCTAAGCTTACGAGCGGACAGATTGCCTCCGTGGCGCTCATGGATGCCCGTTCTATCGCGGCGACAGCGGCTAACAAGGGCTTCCTGACCGGTGCTGACAGGCAGATAGAAACGGATACATTAAAGACATATAAGTATTTCTTTGATGAAAACATATATAAGAACAGGGTATTTGATTCGAAGGGGAAGGCCGATCCCTCGGTTGAGATAAAGCTTGGTCCCAATATCAAGGACTGGCCCCGGATGATAGCCCTGCCTGAGAATATCATATTAAGGGTTGTGTCCGAGATCCACGATCCGGTTACGACCACCGACGAGCTCATTCCTTCGGGAGAGACCTCCTCATACCGCTCCAATCCTCTGGGGCTTGCGGAGTTTACCCTTTCCAGAAAGGATCCCGAATATGTGGGAAGAGCAAAGGAGGTTAAGAAGGCCGAGGAAGCAAGAGAAAAGGGTGAGGATATCTCAAAGGCCTCATCAATTAAGATAACAGAAGTTATTGATACTGTAAAAGAGAGATTTAAGGATGTGACTCTTGAAAATACGGGCTTTGGAAGCACGATCTTTGCCGTAAAGCCCGGTGACGGCTCTGCGAGAGAGCAGGCGGCCAGCTGCCAGAGGGTTCTGGGCGGGCTTGCCAACATAGCGAATGAGTATGCCACAAAGAGATACCGCTCCAATCTTATCAACTGGGGAATGCTGCCCTTTGTGATCGACTGTGACGACA
>JAEEGL015972987.1_pt1 | contig 19381 bp, 17 predicted proteins | sample 9134231 | NCBI WGS metagenome assembly JAEEGL01 (sample SAMN16246548, study PRJNA631951) | gut metagenome | biome: gut microbiome; feature: rumen; material: fiber-attached | host: Bos | place: Iran: Karaj | collected 2018-10
CATCCGAATCCTTTGCAAATTTGATCTGCTCCTGAAGAATACGGATCTGACTCTCCAGTTTTTCTTTGTCAAGGGAGGTCTGGCTCTGCTTCTGACGAAGCTCTTCGATGGTCTCGTCCATCTTGGCCATCTCCTCCTCCAAAGCGTTGTACTCGGCGCTGATCTTTTCATCCTGCTTTCTGGAGGAATCCAGGTTATCTCCGGCCAGCTTTCTGTCTGCGGTCAGTTTTTCTTTTTCCTTTTCCAGACGCTCAGCATCCACAAGGAACATATTGATATCAAGCTTTTTGAGTTCTTCCCTCATCTGAAGGAAGTTTCTTGCCTTTTCTGCCTGCTCCTGAAGGGGACCGACCTGACGCTCCAGTTCTCCAAGGATATCACTTATACGGACAAGATCGTCCTCTTCCTCCTGAAGTTTTTTCAGGGATGCAGCCTTTCTTTTTTTGAACTTAACGATACCTACGGCCTCGTCAAAAAGCTCTCGTCTCTCCTCAGGTTTACCGGAGATGATACGCTCGATCTGACCTTGTCCGATAATGGAGTAGCCTTCCTTACCGATACCTGTGTCATAAAAAAGCTCATTAACATCACGAAGCCTGCAGGTCACGCCGTTCATCAGGTACTCACTCTCACCACTCCTGTAAACGCGACGGGTGATGGTAACCTCCTGATAATCAACGGGAAGTACGTGATCCGCATTGTCAAGGGTAATGGAAACATAGGCATAGCTATGAGGCCTGCGGTTTTCCGTACCCGAAAAGATTACGTCCTGCATGCTGGCTCCTCGGAGCTGCTTGGCAGACTGCTCACCAAGAACCCAGCGAACAGCGTCGGCAACATTGGACTTACCGCTACCGTTGGGGCCGACAATGCCGGTAATACCATTATGGAATTCAAGCACGATCTTGTTGGCAAAAGACTTAAAGCCGTGCATTTCTATCGATTTAAGATACATATTATCTCCCAAAAAACTAAATGATATGAGAAGCCTTTTCTTTGTTCATGGCAACAAGAGCATTATAGGCAGCCTCCTGCTGTGCATGCTTTTTTGAACCCGCTTCGCCTGTGCCCAGAACCTTGCCTCTGGCACTTACCTGGGCGGTGTACATCTTGGCATGATCGGGACCGCTCTCGCTGATAATCTCATACACCGGCAGACCCCTGCCCTGATTCTGCAGGATCTCCTGAAGAGTAGTCTTGCTGTCATGATACAATTTTTTGTCTTCAATATCTGTAAGGACAAATCGCAGAACAAAAGCCTGCGCGGCGGAGAATCCGCCATCAAGATAGATAGCGCCGATAAGCGCTTCCATAGCATCCGAAACAACTGAAGGCCTCTGTCTGCCACCTGTTTTTTCCTCACCCGTACCCAGTCTGATGTAGCTTGGCAGGTCAAAATCCCTTGCACACTGCCACAGTGTAGGCTCGCATACGATGGAGGCTCTGAGTTTGGACAAGTCTCCCTCCGGCATATCCGGATAATTATGATATAGATGATCACTGGATATCACTTCAAGAACCGCATCTCCCAAAAACTCCATGCGCTCATTGTACTCACAGTCATGTCTTCCATGCTCATTGGCATAAGAAGAATGTGTGAGAGCCGTAATGGCAAGCTGGCGATCCTTAAACTGGTATCCAATCTTTTCTTCCAGTTTACTTAGATCCATTTTTCACCATAAATATAGAAATATTAAACAATGACAGGTGAGCCAGGGCCCACCCGTCAGTCCAGTTCCTATTAGTCTTCGTTGTTTGTAACGGTAGCCTTGATGAGGTTGACCGCATCACCTACGGTAACGATCTTCTCTGCTGCCTCGTTGTCCACCTCTACGTCAAGTTCCTCCTCAACGCCCATGATGATCTGAAAAACATCAAGGGAATCTGCACCAAGATCGTCGATGAAAGTGGTCTCCATTGTGATCTCATCCTCATCAACTCCAAGTACTTCAGAGATGATCCTCTTAAGCATTTCAAGTTCCATAATAATCCTCCTGTAATCAGCTAAATGCGTTTTCTATTTTTGACTGTATCTGCTGTGTCTTGAATGTGCGGCACTGCAGAATGGTATTACTAACTTCTTTAGATTTTGCACTTCCGTGAGTCTTTACCACAAGACCTCGAAGTCCCAAAAGAGGTGCGCCGCCGTACTCGGATGCATCAAATTTTTTCAGAGTGGATTTAAGGGCGGGTAAAGCAAGGGCTGCACCTAACTTACTAAGGAACGTGGACTTAAGTCCCCTTTTTATCTCCGATATAAGAGTGCTGCCTACTCCCTCATACATCTTAAGAGCCACATTTCCCGAAAAGGCATCGGTAACAATAACATCCACATCTCCCGCAGGAATATCCCTCGCCTCAACACTTCCGATGAAATTAATATCTTTAAGTTCTTTGAGAAGGGGGAAGGTCTCCTTTACCAGAGCGTTACCCTTTTCCTCCTCGGCTCCGATATTGAGGATGCCAACGGTAGGATTCTTTTTCCCAAGAGCGTTCTCAGCGTAGATGGAACCCATCCTGGCGAAAGCAACCATATGCTCCGGCCTGGGGTCTACATTGGCTCCGCAGTCAATAAGAAGAGATGCTCCCTTTTTGGTAGGGATGATAGGTGCCAGAGGCGCTCTTTTTATTCCCTTGACCTTGCCCACTATGAGCTGGCCACCAACAAGGATAGCTCCTGTGGATCCTGCTGAAACAAAGGCATCTGCCTCTCCTGACTTTACAAGCTCAAGTGCCCGTACAAGTGAAGAATCCTTTTTCTTGCGGATAGCTGCTACCGGAGGCTCAGCTGTCTCAATGATCTCGGATGCCTCCACGATGTGGATCCTGGATCTGTCGGCATCACTTCTGCCTGAAAGACATTTTTCAATGTCATCCTTCCTGCCGCAGAGAAAAACCTCTACATCCGGTGCCTTGGCCAGAGCATCGCATACACCGGCAACGATCTCTCCCGGTGCATTGTCTCCGCCCATGGCATCAACCGCTACTTTTGTAATATCTGCCAATTTATCTGTTCTCCTATTATGCTATAATCACTCGAATCAACATAACACAGTTTTATTTCAATATCAAGACAAAAAAACTCCCGAATACCACGATCCGGGAGTTAGTTATTTTTGTTGAAGATTAATCAACTGCTACGATCTCTCTCTTGTTGTATGAGCCGCACTTCTTGCATACCCTGTGGGGCATCATGAGCTCACCGCACTTAGGACACTTAACAAGAGTGGGAGCTGTCATTTTCCAGTTAGCTCTCCTTCTGTCACGTCTTCCTTTGGAAGATTTGTTCTTAGGGCAGATAGACATATCCTTACACCTCCTTCAAACATAATACTTATCGATCATTGCCGGCAAAGACATCTAAAATCTTAGCCATGCGGGGATCAAGAACACTTCTGTCGCAATCGCAGCTTCCGTGATTGAGATCTGTACCGCATACGGGGCAAAGCCCGCGGCAGTCGTCTTTGCATAATACCTTGGGTGGAAGCACGAGAAGAAGCTCATCGGCAACCATCCTGTCTATAAGAAGCTCATTACCATCGAGCCACTGACCGTCCTCGTCCGGATCCGTACTTGCGATCTCATCCGAAATAGGAAAAACCTCATCTACGTGAAGCTCATACTTTTCAGTAACATCACAGGTACATCTGTCACAAGGTCTTGTGACTGTAACTACCGGATCGGCACTGACAGCAAGTGTCCTGCCCTCCTCGTTACTTACCCGGGCTGTATATGTCCCAAGCCGGAGTTTGATCTCAGACCCGGAAAGATCAATGCTTTCGATCTCAAACTCTCCGGTGAAATCCTCACTCGCGCCCTCAGTGGACAAAATACGCGAAACGTCAATGATCATGGTATACTCCTTGTCTGCATCCGGGCATAATGACACACGGACGCAACACTACGATTATAGTCACATACAGGCATCTTGTCAAGGGAAAAATGAAAGGAAACGCCCAAAAAAGCGTTTCCCATAACTTACAGTCTTACTTTCCTTGTATACTCGGTTGGAAGAGACTTGCGACACTTGCCCGTAACAGCTATCCTCCAAAGATCTGCGGCGTATATATCAAGAGTTATAAGCCTAATTATATCCAAAGGAATGTCGGATGATATACGTCCCATCTCACGAAGCTCGTTGACGGAAGCAAATACCCGAAGTCCGTCATCTGACTTAAGATCCGCAAGGTGTTCCTTGCCTCTAGCTGATGCAGCCAGAATATGGATATAAGGGATATAATTATGGTTGGCAAGATACTTGCCGTCCTCCTCTCCTATTCCGAGAAGGATGTGATTAAGTACTCTGGAAATCCTTGTATGGGTCAGATCCTTGCTCTTAAGAATATCAATAAAACTCCTGATATCCGTATACTCATCTCTGTGTGCCAGGATCTTGTTGGAAAGATCCTCTCCACAATCCAGATAATGACTGAAGTCATCCATAGATACCAGTCTCTGATGAAGCATCAGCGAAAGATCCTCTTCAAAAAGGATCATATCTGACTGGTACAACTCCACAAGTGAAGATGCTGCCAGGATCGGCATAAGAGCGATCAGCTGCTTTTTAACAAAACTGAAAGGCTTCTTGGTCAGGATACTGCGGATAGCCTTACCTGAGGCCATCTTGTGTCCGGGTGTGGTAGTCGCACCGGGAACCGGATCGTTATGATCACATCCCTGACGAAGAGTGGGATGAAGCTCAATATCAAGATCCCACTTGGCGATAGCCTTAGCGTATTCAATACCCAGGATGTTATTGGGATGCTCAAGGAAGTCCGAGATGATACTTCCCATGATCTCTCCATCAAGATAAGAAATAAGCGCATTCTCTCTGGCTGCAGTATAACTCTCGCCCCCACGAAGCCTCTCGATAAGAACATCCAGATACTCCTGAGGCTCCTCGCTGAGGACCTCGGCAAGTCTCTTGAAAAGTGTCATGTCATCGGTCTCAGCCCCGAAAACAATGGAATCAACTCCTGCTCTGGCAAGAGTCGCCACTCCACATCTGGCAAAGGTCTCTGCACTGGCGCTGGATGCAACCTGAGGCATACATAAAACCAGGTCGGCTCCGCCGGAAACGGCCATCTTGGCACGCTCATACTTGCTGATGACGCAGGGTATACCGGACTGCATGAAATCACCGCTCATGGCAACGATTATCTGATCAGCTCCCAGTTCATTCCTGGCATAATCCAAAATATACTTATGCCCGTTATGAAAGGGATTAAACTCTGCTATGATTCCAACCTTTTTCATATATAACCTCCGAACCGACAAGATACGTCATATAGAAAGATTATAAGTGCTATGAGCGGCTTTTGTCAATAAAAGGAGCAGGATGATAAACATCACTGCCCCCTTATGGTTACAAACTATACAGAAAAGGATCCAACCGTGTTCTTTAACTCAAAAATACTCTTTTCTACCTCGTCTGCCTCTATCGACACGCTCTCACCGGCCTCAGCGATCTCCTGAAGATTATCATTAACAGAGCGAACCGAGATATTGAGTTCCTCCTGAGATTTTCCGATCTCATCAAGGGTACCCGTGATCTGCTGGATAGACGCCGAAATCTCTTCCGTAGAAGCTCCGATTTCCTGACTTACCCTTGCATAATACTCAGTGTCATCTCGGTAGTTCTCAGCCAATTGCTGAAGTCCCTCATAATCCTTAAGTACTGTCGTGTTAATAAACTCAAGAACGTCCATACTTTCTTTTGATAGTTCTTCAACATTTTTCATAACCCTGGTCGTGATCTCATTTACCTTGTCGATCTCCTGAGCCGTACTTTGTGAAAGCTGACCTATTTCTGTTGCAACTACAGCAAAGCCCTTACCTGCTTCACCCGCTCTTGCAGCCTCAATTGATGCATTAAGAGCCAAAAGGTTCGTCTGGCCAGCAATAGCTTGTATGGATTCGGACACACTCTTGATCTCCATGATAACCTTGGCACCTTCAATGGCCGCTTCCAGTTTTTCCCGGCTTTCTTCAGCTACTCGAACCGCTTGATCCTTGTTTTCGATCATCTCCGGTACCATACGGACAACCTGCTCTTGCGTTTCATTGGCCTTTGTAACCATGTTCTGGGCATCTTGTGCAAGTGAATCCACAGAATCCGCAACATCACTGCAGGTAGTGCCGATCACACTGATATTGTTTGTCTGGCTTTCAATATTTGCACCCGTCTCCTGCATAGCTGCACTGATGGTCGTGATATTTTCACTCATGGTACCGATCTGTCCGCTGGCTTCAGACATTTTTTCCTGGATATATTCAGACTCGCTTCGCGTTTTTTTGATCGTCTCTATAAACTGATCCTTAAGGATAACAATATAGTAGTTTATCTCATCCGCCTCACTGTCAAAGGACTTCATATCGCTGTCCGATACCATCTTTTCTTTGATAAATATCTTAAGCTCATCTACCGGCGCCAGCTGCTTCTTGACTATCACTCCAATAACTATAACAAGAAGGGCAACACATACCAAAAGACAGATCAGACTGATGATCACCATCTTAAAAATGGGTTCGTTAATAACGCTCCTTTGAATAGACGTAACAAGTATCCATCCGCAGGAATCCACATTTTCCGAAGCAAAAAGTGATGTATTTCCGTTATAATCCTTTGCGGTAAGAATAGGGGTTCCCGAACCTCCGAGAAGCGAAGACAACTGAGGCATAGCCTGACCCAATGCTATAGCCTTATCCTCGCCGGGCAGATACTCCTCATTGGGATGGCAGATAAAATTCCCGGCAGAATCTATCAGAAAACCATATTTTCCATTTTCGGTCTCTACTGCTTCTACAGCCGAATTGATCGTATCAAGTGTATAATCCGCACCAACAACGGCAATAAGCTGGGTTCCGGAATAAACAGGCGAAGCAACCGTAACACACATTCCGCCAACAAGGACATCCATATAAGGATCGGTAACGACAGTATGTCCTTCATCCTTTGCCTTTATATACCAACCACGAGCTGTAGGATCATATCCTTCCGGTATTGACGCCTCAGTATTGGACTGAACAAAGTTTTTATTTTCCGTACCAATGTAAAGGTTTAAAAGATTCTCTCTTCCGTCACCAAAGGAGTCCACAATAGCCTGCATCATATTATCGGAAACACCAGAAGATGCCGCCAGATCCGTAACACTGAGCGCAACACCTTCCGTCATGGTCTTTTCCGAAGCAAACCATTCATTGATCTTTTCAGCGGATAATCGTGCATCTTTGGCAAGATTCTGCTTTGATCTGCTCATGATGGTGTTACCGGAGATCATGATAACCACCAGACTCAGTACCAGCATTGCGATAATGTTGATCACACAAACGAAAAATACAAGCGTACCACGTATTGTTTTAAATGGTTTCATCATAACTGCTGCCTCCTGATTTAAGCATACCTAAAACAAACAATGCTATTCTACGTTATCACATTAAACTAATCAAGTAATAAATATCATAATCATGACCTCAATTTCAAAAAATATTACTCTTGTTACAACGGATAATAGTGCTATAATGAATAGCGTCCGTTACATTTTAATAAGAAAGGTGGAAAAAATGAACGTTTTAGTTATCAATTGCGGGAGTTCTTCCCTTAAGTATCAGGTGATCGATACTGATTCCGAGCAGGTTCTTGCCAAGGGACTTTGCGAGAGAATCGGCATCGACGGCCGTCTGGTTTATCAGAAGACCGGACTTGACAAAGAGATCACAGACGCACCCATGCCTACACACAAGGAAGCTGTTTCCATGGTGCTCGAAGCTCTTGTCAATGAAAAGACAGGCGCCCTTAAATCTCTTTCAGAGGTTGGCGCTGTTGGACACAGAGTAGTCCATGGCGGCGAGAAATTTACAGAATCATGCCTTATTACAGACGAGGTTATCAAGGCTGTTGAGGAGTGCAACGATCTGGCACCTCTTCATAACCCTGCTAATATCATTGGTATCAATGCTTGCCGCGAGCTTATGCCCGGCGTTCCCATGGTCGGCGTTTTTGACACAGCCTTCCATCAGACCATGCCTGCCAAGGCTTATATGTACGGCATCCCTTATGATTACTATGATAAGTATAAAGTTCGCAAGTACGGCTTCCACGGAACCTCTCACAGCTATGTTTCCAAGAGAGTTTGCGAGTATGCAGGTCTTGATATCACAAAGACCAAGACCATCGTTTGCCACCTTGGCAACGGTTCAAGCATCTCTGCCGTAGACGGCGGAAAGTCCATTGATACATCCATGGGACTTACTCCCCTTGAGGGACTTATCATGGGAACCCGCTGCGGTGACATCGATCCCTCTGTTGTTGAATTCATCGCTAACAAGGACAACCTCGACATCGCAGGTGCTATGAACGTTCTCAACAAAAAGTCAGGTGTTGACGGTATTTCCGGAGTATCCTCAGACTTCAGAGATCTGTGGGCTGCAGCTGATAACGGCAATGAAAAGGCAAAGCTTGCCCTTGATATGTTCTGCTACAGAGTTGCAAAGTATGTAGGCTCCTATGTAGCTGCCATGAATGGCGTAGACGATATCGTATTTACTGCCGGTATCGGTGAAAATGATGCGGGAGTCCGCGAGAAGGTTCTTGAGAATCTTACATATCTCGGCATCACCGTTGACAAAGCAAAGAACGACGCTACTCACGGCGATGAGGCTAAGATCTCAACAGATGATTCCAAGGTTGCGGTATATGTTATCCCTACCAATGAGGAGCTCGCTATTGCAAGAGAGACTGTTGCTCTGATCTAAATCATTAACGAAATGATCATAGTTAACGTCATCGATGACGCTAAATAAAATTAAGGGCCGGGTGTAAATGGTTTTGCCACTTACATTCGGCCCATTTTGTTTTTAGAATCCTCCAAACATCCTTACTGCCTGGAAAACCACAAATATCAGGATCGCTATGATCATAACACGTATAAACCTTTTTTTATAATCCATCTTAACATACCTCACATCTGGTGCCGTACTACGGCATACTCATCATCATTACGATAAAAAGGGCAGCTTCTCTGCTGCCCTGTTATAAATCTGTAATAATCGTCCTCGTCCATATCTACGCTGCAGTAGTATGCCTCGTCATCCTCGTCATACTCATAGTACGCACAGCTGTCACACATATTGCCTCCTATATTAATGATGGAAAAGGCGAAGACCCGTAAAGCTCATTACGATGCCGTACTTGTTGCAGGTCTCGATAACATTGTCATCTCTGATGGAGCCGCCGGGCTGAGCGATGAACTCTACGCCGCTCTTATGGGCTCTCTCAACATTGTCACCAAAGGGGAAGAAAGCGTCTGATCCAAGTGAAACACCCTTCATGGTATCAAGCCATGCTCTCTTTTCCTCTCTGGTAAATACTGAAGGCTTCTCAGTAAAGATATTCTCCCATGCACCGTCAGCAAGGACATCCATGTAATCCTCACCAATGTAAAGATCGATGGAATTGTCTCTGTCAGCACGTCTGATATCGGACTTAAAAGGAAGATTTAAAACCTTGTCGCTCTGACGAAGGTACCAGTTATCAGCCTTAGATCCGGCAAGACGGGTGCAGTGGATACGTGACTGCTGACCTGCTCCTATACCGATAGCCTGACCGTCCTTGACATAACAAACGGAATTGGACTGGGTATACTTAAGAGTGATCATTGAGATTGCAAGATCCCTCTTTGCCTCCTCCGTAAGATCCTTGTTATCTGTAACGATATTTGCAAAGAAAGCATCATCGATAACCAGCTCATTGCGTCCCTGCTCAAAGGTAATACCGAATACTTCCTTACGCTCAAGCTCACGGGGCTCATAATCTGGGTCGATCTCAACTACATTGTAGCCGCCCTTTTTCTTAGCCTTAAGGATCTCAAGTGCCTCAGGCTCATATCCGGGAGCGATAACGCCATCAGATACTTCTCTTGCAATGATCTTAGCAGTGGAAACATCACATACGTCGGAAAGAGAAATGAAATCTCCGAAACTGGACATACGATCTGCACCGCGAGCTCTGGCATATGCACACGCAAGTGGAGTCCACTCGATATCAAGATCCGCTACCCAGTAGATCTGCTTAAGTAGATCCGTAAGAGGAAGACCTACGGCCGCACCTGCGGGAGAAACGTGCTTAAAAGATGTAGCTGCAGGAAGTCCTGTTGCTCTCTTAAGCTCTTTAACAAGTTGCCAGCCATTGAAAGCATCCAGGAAGTTGATATATCCGGGTTTTCCATTGAGAACCTTGATGGGAAGCTCGCCCTCTTCCATGTAAATACGTGAAGGCTTCTGATTAGGGTTACATCCGTATTTGAGTTCTAATTCTTTCATCCTGCTCTCCTCTATTGATTCTTGTTAACTATACGTGTCTCAGTATTACCATTATTAAGATCAATATATCTTACAAACAATGAAACCTTATTGTCTGAATCCAGACTCTCCCAAAGATTGTTGGTGAAGGAATCTATATCGCCCTTGAACTCTACCAGTGTAGGCTCTCCCTCAAAGCTGGGAAGCGGATCTCCGTCTCCAAGATAGGTATGGATGAATCTGCCCTCTCCTGCCTTGGGATGATCATATGAAAAAGTAATACGATCACAGCCGTTGGGATCACCGCAGTTGCTCTTGAGAATGGACATCATGTAGGAAAAATCTCCTGCCTTAGGCTCAACCACACCTGAAATACGAGGTGTATAATTAGGTGCATCCGGCTCAAAAGCACGGCTTCTGAGGCTCTGCTCAAAAGTAAGTCCCTTGGCAAATCCATTGTACACAGTGTCTGTCTGATCCCCGTTGGTAACAATGGTCTTATCCTCGTATACACGAACAGGAGCGTAAATGATAAGGCTGGGATCCTCAAGCTTTGACTCATCAAAAGCCTGAGTTCTAATACCGTCCCCATCCTCAACAAAAACACGATTACGGCTGTTGGAACTGCGTCCCATAATGAAGTATGCGATCACAGCGTTTTGTCCGTCATCGGACTTTCCGATAACGATACCACGTCCGGGATAGGACTCTCTTCCGGCTTCTTTAAAAAGATCTGTTTTAATCATAAATCCTCCAGGTTAGTCACAATGAAAAGTTTACTTTGCCGTTAAGAAAACCCCGGCAGTTTTTGCTACCGGGGAATTATAACATAGAATCCGATTTACAGGAAGATGTACTTGCAAATGAAGAGGATTGCAAGAACATACATAAGAGGTGTTACCTTCTTCTTGTCTGACATAAAGATGTTGCAGATCGTATTGATGATCACGTAAGAGATAACTCCAAATGCGATACCTTCTGAAATTGAGTAGCAAAGAGGCATTGTGATGATCGCAAGGTATGCGGGAATGCTCTCTCTGTAATCAGCAAAGTCGATCTTTACGATGGATGAGATCATAAGGAATCCGACAAAGATAAGTGCGGGTGCTGTAGCAAATCCGGGGATTGCTGTGAAGATGGGTGCGAACAGGATAGCTACCAGGAAAAGAAGTCCGGTAACAACAGATGTAAGACCTGTACGTCCGCCTGCACCAACACCTGCAGAAGACTCTACGTAAGTTGTGGTTGTAGATGTACCAAGGATAGCACCTGCAGTTGTTGCAACAGCGTCTGCAAGAAGGGCACCCTTGATGCGGGGAAGCTTGCCGTCCTTATCAAGGAATCCGGCCTTCTCGGAACATCCGATAAGAGTTCCCAGTGTATCAAAGATATCAACAAACAGGAATGAGAAAACAATGGTAACGAAGTTAAAGATTCCTACTCCGTTAAAAGAACCATCTGAAAATCCTGTAATAGCTGCACCGAAGGTCTCACCAAGCTTGGTGAAATCTGTCATAGCCATTGTAGGATACAGTGAGTAGAATCCGTTATCAAAATCAGGAACATAAAGGCCAACAGCCTGAGCGATCATGCCAAGGATCCATGTTGCAAGGATACCGATCAGGATAGAACCCATAACCTTCTTTGTGTAAAGAACAGCTATAAGAAGTACTCCGATGATAGCAAGGATAGCACAGATACCTGCCTGATGGAACTCACCGCGGAATGCTACATAGGAAACAAGAGTTGAATCGTTATTTACAACGATGTTAGCGCCCTGCATTCCAATGAAGGCAACGAAAAGTCCGATACCTGCAGAAACACCAAGCTTAAGTGTTGCGGGAATAGCATTGAAGATAGCCTCACGAACATTTGTTACAGAAAGGATGATGAAGATGATACCTTCTACAAGTACTGCTGCAAGAGCAACCTTCCAGCTGTAGCCGAAAGCGCCACATACAGTAAATGCAAAGTAAGCATTCAGTCCCATTCCGGGTGCCAGCGCAAAAGGATAATTGGACATAAATGCCATGCAAAGTGTTCCGATAAAGGAAGCAAGGCATGTAGCGATAAGAACCGCTGTAGCATCCATTCCTGAAGCTGACAGGATGTTGGGGTTTACTGCAAGGATATAAGCCATCGTCATGAAGGTGGTAAGACCTGCAATGACTTCAGTCCTCACATCGGTGTTGTTTTCCTTGAGCTTGAAAAACTGTTCCATTTTACTCCTCCTAAGTAATGTTAATTGTTTCCGGCCCACAAAAAGACCGAATACATTTTAATATAAGACACAATATCTTGTATATGAAACAAATTGCTACAATTATATGTCTTAAATAAATAAAATAGGTACATTTTGACCAAAGGTGCCGATACACCTTCGACACAAAAGTACAGGGTACAAATGCGTCACATTTAAACCCTGTACCTTTAGATTTTCATTATGACTGCGGCTCACAGGTAAGTCTGATATGAAGCCTCCTTAAGATATCTGCATCCGATGCAGGAAGTATCCTGGTGGAATGCATCTCCAGATCCCTAAGCTGGGGCAGTGCCTCCAAGGCAGCCTTTGCGTCCTCGCTCTCTGCAGAGGAAATGGAAAGTGCCGTAAGGACCTCGTCGCAGTGAAGCGTAGGATCACTGCTTCCCAAAAACTTTGTGCGAAGCCTTGTAATAGGTGCCAGCGCCTCAGGTGAGATAACATGCTTTTTATGATCTACACCGGCGATCTCCTTAAGAGCATTAAGAAGAGTTGCTGCAGGTGCACCGAGAAGCTCGGAAGTCTTACCTGTCATTATCATACCATCCGGAAGTTCTATAGCTGCGGCAGGCTTGCCTGTAGCCTCTTCTCTGACCAGTGCTCCCTTGACCACTGACCTGTCACTGACAGTAACACCGGCCTGCTTAAGCAGTGACTCCAGCTTTTTAACAGCTGATCTTGAACCTGTACCGGCCTTCAGCTTACATACCTCATCATAGTAGCGGCGGATGATCTCCTGGCGGGCAGCCTCGCAAACCGCCTCATCATCAAAGATGCAGTTTCCGGCCATATTAACGCCCATATCCGTAGGCGACTGATAGGGGCATTCGCCATAGATTTCCTCAAATATCCCGCGAAGTACAGGGAAGATCTCCACATCTCTATTGTAATTTACAGTCGTCTCTCCATAAGCCTCCAAATGGAAAGGATCGATAATATTGATGTCCGCAAGGTCGGCTGTAGCAGCCTCGTAAGCAAGATTGACCGGATGCTTGAGAGGCAGGTTCCAAATAGGGAATGTCTCAAACTTAGCATATCCTGCTCTTACTCCCCTCTTGTTTTCATGATAAAGCTGGGAAAGGCAGGTAGCCATCTTACCGCTTCCGGGTCCCGGCGCAGTTATGACCACCAGCGGACGGGAAGTCTCAATATAATCATTTTTACCAAAACCTTCATCAGAGATGATATGCTCTACATTATCCGGATACTCTTCTATCCTGCGAAGAATGTAGGATTTGATGCCAAGTCCCTTAAGTTTTTCTCTGAACCTGTCTGCAGCCGCCTCACCGGTATACTGGGTGATACAAACACTGCCCACATAAAGTCCAAGTTTCTGGAAGATGTCCATAAGACGGAGCACGTCCTGATCGTAGGTAATACCGTAATCACCACGCATCTTTCCCGATGCAATGGCTCCTGCAGAAATCGCGATCACGATCTCCGCATCTTCCTTCATGGTAAGAAGCATCTGCATCTTGGAATCCGGCATAAATCCGGGAAGCACACGGCTTGCATGGTAATCATCAAAGAGTTTGCCGCCAAACTCCAGATAAAGCTTGTCTCCAAACTTCGCTATCCTCTCTCTGATGTGCTCAGACTGCATCTTAAGGTATTTGTCATTATCAAATCCGTTTTTCATCTTCTGCTTCCTCTAAATGTTATTTCAAAAATGCACTACGACATTACATCATATTGCTAAGAGATATAATTGTCAATTTCTTTGTCCCGTAAATCACAACGTTTGACTTCTTACAAGTCCCTCCTTGTCCACTTTTGAAAGATGCTTTATCTTTGCTTCCCGGGACATGGCGGAGCTTTTATCATCAAATTCTTCAAGATATGCCAAAGTCACAGGTAGGCGGCTTCTTGTATATTTGCTTGCCGTCCCCCGATTGTGATTTTCAAGCCTCTTCTCAATATCGTCCGTATATCCGGTATAAAGTGAACCGTCACTGCACCGGAGCATATATGTATAGTACTTTTTCATGAAAGTAGTCTCCGGGCATTTCCGCCCATAACAAGTTCAAAATCGGACTCCGGCAATCCAAGAGATCTGATAAAACCTATGGATTCCTCCGGATCACTCCAAGGGCTGTCCGTCCCAAAAAGGATACGCTCCGGTCCAAATGAATCATAAATACGCATAAATCCATCTCTGTCCAAAAGAGGTATCGATGTGACCGGCTCAGAAAAGCCTTCTGCGGTATGGAGTTTTCCAGTTGAAAATGCAGTATCCAGCATATATCCTGTTTCGGACAAAAGCTCCGGCACTTCCTCCCATTGTCCCCATCCCCCCATATGAGCCAGAATAAGAGGTATATCTCCAAGGGACTCCCATACTCTCCTGGCCATCTTGGGAGAACAAAGATCCAGTTCGGGAAAACCGATATCTATTCCCGTATGTGTAATGGTAAAAAGTCCGAGTTCGGACGCATAAGACATTATACGAAGAAACTTCACGTCGTCCAAGGCACATCTCTGATAAACCGGGTGTATCTTAACCCCACGAAGCCCCAGATCTCGGATAGTTTTTATAACCTGCTTATAGTTTTCCGTGTCAGGATGGATAGCCCCCACGGAAAAAAGTCCGGTTTCAGACGTTGTCTCATTGATCCTTGCCGAAGATTCATTAATAGTATCAACCTGCTCCGGTGTTGTAGCAACCGGTAGGATCACAGCCAGTTCAATACCCGCTTTCTTCGACGACTCAGAAAGCCCAGCTTCCGTACCGTCTGAAAACGGTCGAACCCCTGCGGTGTGACTAAGCTTTTTTATGGCCCGCTCTGAGATAGAGTCAGGAAATGTATGCGTATGTATGTCTATCATAAAATCTCGTCCATTATCTAAAACCTAAAGCCAAACCGCCCATCCTGATCACAAAAGCAACTATCCAGGCAACAACGCATTGGAAGACCACCATACGAACAGCTGCAGAAAGTCCGGCTTCTCTTTTGACAGTAGCCACTGCTGCTATGCAGGGAGTATATAGCAGACAGTAGATCAGGAAAACAAAGGCCGTAAGCCCACTCAGCTGACTTGCTAGCATTTCCGAACTTCCGTAAAGAACTGTCAGCATGGAAACCACGCTTTCCTTTGCCAGAAATCCGGAGATGAGAGATGTAACCATCTTCCAGTTTCCAAATCCCAAAGGTGCAAAGATCGGCGCGATAATTCCTGCCAAAAGGGCAAGGATACTTTTCTCCGAATCGGAAACCATGTTAAAGTAGGGACTGAAATTCTGAAGAAACCACACGATGATGGTTCCAATAAAGATCACTGTAAAGGCTCTCTGGATAAAGTCTTTTGCCTTGTCCCACATGAGAAGCAAAACATTCTTCGCACCCGGAAGCCTGTAGTTGGGAAGTTCCATAACAAAGGGAACCGCTTTTCCCTTGTAGATAGTGTTTTTTCCAACCACTGCTGTCAGGATAGCAGTCATGATCCCCGTGAAGTAGAGAACTATCATGATGAGCGCTCCGTGTCCGGGGAAAAAGGCAGCCACAAAGAAACCGTATATAGGCATCTTGGCGCTGCAGCTCATAAAGGGAATGAGAAGCTGCGTCATTTTTCTGTCTCTGTCAGAGGGAAGTGTCCTTGTTGCCATAATAGCCGGTACGCTGCATCCGAAGCCCATAAGCATGGGAACTATGCTTCGGCCGGAAAGACCTATCTTTCGAAGAAGCTTGTCCATGAAAAAGGCAACCCTGGCCATATATCCGCTGTCCTCAAGGAGAGAGAGGAAAAAGTACAGGATAACAATAATAGGCACAAAACTGAGTACAGAACCAACGCCCGTGAAGATTGCCTCTATTATCAGCGAATGAACAGCCGGGGAAACATCTGCTGCCGCCAAAATAGCATCCACCTTATCTGTCACAAAGGCTATGCCCTGCTCCAAAAGGTCCTGGAAAAAGGCACCGATCACATTAAAAGTCAGGTAAAAAACCAGACTCATGATCACAATAAAAGCAGGTATTGCCGTCCACTTGCCTGTAAAGATGCGATCAAGCTTACGGCTTCTGATGTATTCCTTGCTTTCTCTTGGTTTGACAACAGTCTGTGTGCACAACTGACGAATAAATGAGAAACGCATATCCGCCATGGCCGCAGAACGATCAAGTCCACGTTCGGACTCCATCTGGGAAATGATATGTTCCAGAGTTTCCTGCTCATTTTGATCAAGTTTCAAGGCCTCCGAAACGATAGGATCTCCCTCTATGATCTTGGTAGCTGCAAATCTTATGGGAATCCCGGCCCTCTCCGAATGATCCTCAATAAGGCTCATCACAGCATGAACAGCACGATGCACTGCACCACCGTGGTCCTCTTTATCACAAAAATCCATACGTCCCGGCTTCTCTTCATACTTTGCAATATGGATCGCATGAGCCACAAGTTCCTCTATTCCCTGATCCTTTGCTGCGGAAATAGGCACAACAGGCACCTGTATCAGCTGCTCCAAAAGATTGATCTTGACGGCCCCACCGTTGCCGGCCATCTCATCCATCATATTGACTGCGATTACCATGGGAATATCCAATTCCAAAAGCTGCATGGTAAGATACAGATTTCGCTCAATATTGGTGGCATCGATTATATTTATAATGGCCGAAGGCTTTTCTTCAAGCACGAACTTTCGCGAAACGATCTCCTCACTGGTATAGGGAGACATAGAATAAATACCCGGAAGATCAACAACCTCCGTATTAGGATAGCCCTTGATAGCCCCGCTTTTTCTGTCTACCGTAACACCGGGGAAATTGCCTACATGCTGGTTGGAACCTGTGAGACGGTTAAAAAGTGTGGTCTTTCCGCAATTCTGATTTCCCACAAGTGCAAAGGTCAAAAGACCGCTTTTCTTTTTCTTGCTCTTGTGCTCCACGTTGTAGTCATGGGTAGAAACTTCCTCACCCAAAGCCGGATGGGGAACTTCCTTAACCAAGATCTTTCCGGAAGTTTCATCATCAACAGGAGTCTCTCTGATATTCTCTATCTCAATCTTTTCAGCATCAGCAAGACGAATGGTCAGTACATATCCTGAGACCCGAAGTTCCATGGGATCTCCCATGGGCGCATATTTGATAAGTGATACCTCTCCTCCGGGGATAAGGCCCATATCAAGAAAATGCTGGCGCAAAGCACCGCTTCCGCCAACAGATGTTATGGTCGCTGTTTGTCCGATTTCAAGTTTACGTAGATTCAATGTAAATTTTCTCCTTATTTCCGGATTTCACAACCAATTCTACCCCATATTTAATTCTTTTTCCAACTAAATAATGTACAAAAAAAGTGCACACCCAATGGATGTGCACCTTTAATAATGATCAATGCTTAAACTTATGCATTTACGATCTGACCGAAGTCGGGCTTCAGAGAAGCTCCTCCGATAAGGCCGCCGTCGATATCGTCCTTGGAAAGAAGCTCTGCAGCATTGCCTGCGTTCATTGAGCCGCCGTACTGGATACGAACAGCCTCTGCTGTAGCTGCGTCATACATCTTTGCAATAAGATCACGGATAAGCTTGCAAACTTCCTCAGCCTGATCAGCTGTAGCAGTCTCGCCTGTTCCGATAGCCCAGATAGGCTCGTAAGCGATAACAAGGTTCTTAACCTGATCAGCTGTGATATCAGTAAGATCCCACTTGATCTGTCTCTCGATCCACTCCTTGTAAGTACCTGCCTTACGAAGTGCAAGAGACTCGCCGCAGCAAAGGATAGGCTTAAGGCCTGCCTCAAATGCCTTTTTAACCTTGGCATTGATAAGGATATCGTTCTCACCGAAGATATCTCTTCTCTCTGAGTGGCCGATGATGATGTACTCAACACCTGCATCCTTAAGCATAGGTGCGGAAATCTCACCTGTGAAAGCTCCCTTGTCCTCGATGTAGAAGTTCTCAGCACCAACCTTTACATTGGTTCCCTTAACAGCCTCAGCAACGGGAACGATATCGATTGCAGGTACGCAGAAAACAACATCTACGTCATCATTCTTAACGAGGGGGATAAGCTCCTCGCAAAGAGCCTTTGCCTCACTGGGAGTCTTATTCATCTTCCAGTTTCCGGCGATAATTCTTCTTCTAGACATTTTCTTTCTCCTTTTATACTTAAATATTACTTATCATTTGCAGCTGCAACACCGGGAAGCTCCTTACCCTCAAGGAACTCAAGTGAAGCACCACCGCCGGTAGAGATGTGGCTCATCTTGTCACCAAAGCCCATCTGGTTAACAGCTGCTGCTGAATCACCACCACCGATGATAGTTGTTGCATCTGTATCAGCAAGTGCCTGAGCAACTGCCAGAGTACCCTTTGCAAGTGTAGGATTCTCAAATACACCCATAGGTCCGTTCCAAACAACGGTCTTTGCACTCTTAACCTCATTAGCGAAAAGTTCTGCTGTCTTGGGTCCGATATCGCAAGCTTCCTTGTCAGCAGGAATAGCTGTGATATCAACAACCTCTGTAGCAACCTCTGCATCAATGGGATCAGGGAAAGAATCAATAACTACGGAATCAACGGGAAGAAGAAGCTTCTTGCCTGCAGCCTTAGCCTTTTCGATCATCTCCTTGCAGTAATCGATCTTGGTATCATCGCAAAGTGACTTTCCGATCTCATAGCCCTGTGCCTTTGCAAAAGTATAAGCCATACCACCGCCGATAATAAGTGTATCGCACTTCTCAATGAGGTTGTTGATAACGTTGAGCTTGTCAGCAACCTTTGCTCCGCCAAGGATAGCAACGAAGGGACGAACCGGATCCTCTACTGCCTTGCCGAGGAAATCGATCTCCTTCTGCATAAGGTAACCAACTACTGCTGTATCAACA
>JAEEGL011288051.1_pt1 | contig 19380 bp, 9 predicted proteins | sample 9134231 | NCBI WGS metagenome assembly JAEEGL01 (sample SAMN16246548, study PRJNA631951) | gut metagenome | biome: gut microbiome; feature: rumen; material: fiber-attached | host: Bos | place: Iran: Karaj | collected 2018-10
GGCATTTGTTCTCATTATTCATGTCCGGAAACAATAAAACAATGAAAACCATATCCGCGCTGGTTAAACATTGCTTTGAGCATTGAGCTTGGCTCTGTTATCCGAGTGTGGAGATGACGTCCAAATGATGTAGGAATCGGACTTTCGTAAGCCCGTAGGGCTTTTCGTTTAATAGCCCCCGGTTGCGAAGCTGCCGGGGGATACGGATTGCCATCATCTATCAATCCCGTAGGGATTGCCCAACAAAGAGCTTTGGGAAATCCTCAAACCGGGGGCTGCAAACCGTGAAGTCCTGCGGACTTCTATTATCTTTCATGATCAATTATATATTTTATTGTTTATATATTTTATTATTATAAATAATTATACAAATTTTACTTCAAAAATTAAATTCAAAAAACAAAATAATCCGAAGCCCGATGATTGAATTTTTTCGGCATTTCGTGTAAAATACAGAGCAGTTTTGCGCTATTTGCGCAGTTTTCTTAAAGGAGTTTTGATAATATGCTAAAACGCGCTTCGTTGTTTGGGATTTGCATCACTGCAGCAGTTGCGGCTTCTGCCTGCTCAGATACAGTCACTGAAAAGATCTGCCTGGACGGCACCTATTCATGCCAGCTGAATACGCTCATGATTTGTTCCGGCAGTCAATGGAAAATTTCCAAATCATGCACGATCACACAGACCTGCAGCGAGGTCCTGACCAACTGCGTCGACAAACCATCGGATCCGTGGGGGCAGCAGCAACAGGATCCACAAGGCCAACAAGGACAGCAGGGTCAACAAGGACAGCAGGGCCAACAAGGACAGCAAGGTCAGCAAGGACAGCAGGGACAGCAGGGGCAGCAGGGACAACAAGGACAGCAGGGTCAGCAAGGTCAGCAAGGTCAGCAGGGACAACAAGGATGTACAAACGATGAGCGCCGCTGCAGCGCATCCGGAAAGGAGATCGAAGTCTGCAGCAATGGTGCCTGGCAAACGGATTTGCCGTGTCAGGAAGGAGATCTCTGTGACGCAGCGCGCGTCGCCTGTGCCTCCGCAGAGCCGCCCAGCACCTCGACCCCCGATGATACCTGCGTCGAGGGCACGCGCCGATGCGATAACGACGGTTCGCGAATTCTTGCCTGTCTGAACGGCAACTGGTTCTCCATCAGCGACTGCGACATCAATTCCCACGAATACTGCGACAGCGACACACTGACGTGCAAACAGGGATGCACGGCAGGTGCAGTCCAGTGCAATGCGCAGTCCGATGCTATTCTGGAATGCGTCAACGATGCCTGGACGACAAAACAGGAATGCGGCAAAGACGAAACCTGCAGCAGCACGACCAAAAACTGCGAAAAGAACATCGAATGTCTCGACAACGATGCCTACTGCAATGACAACAAACTCATCAAATGCCAGAGCAACAAATGGGACAGCGGTACCGTCTGCGAGGGCAACACGACGTGTTTTGCAGATGCATGCGTCGAAAAAACCACCACCCCATCGTGTACCGAGGGTAAAACAGAATGCCTGAACGATCGCGAGCTCTCGACATGCGTCGGCGGACAAACGTCAGTATCGACCTGCCCGGAAGGATCGAAATGTTTTGCAAAATCGGGATCGGCCAAATGCGAAACTATCGTCTGCACCGAAAATTCGTGCAAGAATTCCGAAACGCTCAACATCTGCAATACCGCGCTCAATACTCAGAAAGAATCCAAATGCGAAACGGGTTCCTTCTGCGATGATGCGACCAAAGCCTGCGTCGTGCGCATCTGCGAGAATAATCAGTACCGCTGCCAGAACAACAATCTCGAAAAGTGCAGCAACAATGCGTGGACGAACAGCAAATCCTGCCCGTCCAGCCAGATGTGCGATTCAGCGAGCAAAAAGTGCGTCGCAGTCGTCTGCAGCGATGGCGACAAACGTTGCAACGCCAATGGCGAAATCGAAACCTGCACCAACAATGCGTTCAAGACGACCGCAACTTGCAAAAGCAACGAGATCTGCAGGGATGCCGCATGCGTCAAGCTGGAATGCGTGGATAATACATACAGATGCTCTGGTGCAAACGTTCAGAAATGCGTCGACAACCAATGGGTAACGCAGATAACCTGCGACAGCGCAGCCCTCTGCAAGTCCGATTCCGCAAGCGGCAGCTGCAAAGCCCACGAATGCGAACCCGGTCAGGAAGCATGCAGCAATTCCAAAAAGAGCATGAAAGTCTGCAAGGATTACCTCTGGGAACTCACAGAATGCTCGAAGGTCGCCGAAGGTTCGAAGTGCATGCTCAGCAGCGGCAAAGCATCCTGTCAGGTCCCCGTCTGCACCGACGGCTATTCCTGCGACGGCAATATCCTGAAACGATGCGAGAACAACGCCTATACCCATACAAAAGACTGCAGAGCCGAGAATGCTACCTGCGACGCATCGGCAAAGAAATGCGTTCCCAATGAGTGTGCAGAAGGCAATTACTCGTGCAGCGACAATAAGCTGCGCAAATGCGAAAACGGCAGATGGGTCACGAAATCGATCTGTACTGCGAACCAGACGTGCAACAGCGAAACGAAAATGTGCGTAGACAACGAATGCTCCGCCGGCGAGTACAAATGCGAAGGCCTAACGCTTTACGATTGCCAGAATACAAAATGGCATCAGATAAATAAATGCACGTCCAGTCAGACATGCGATGCATCCGCCGGTCAATGCGTCAATAATGCCGAATGTGAGGACGGCAGCAGAAAATGCACAAGCAACAACCTCTACAGCTGCGTAGACGGCAAGTGGGAACTTTTGAAGGAATGCGCATCCGGCGAAACCTGCAATTCGCTCGTTAATCTGTGTGCGCAGTGCTCGCTCAACGCCTTTAAGTGCGAAGGCCAGAAACTGTACAACTGCGAAAACTATCAGTGGAAACTCAAACAAACCTGCACCAGCAATCAGACATGCCACGGCACATTGTACGGCGGCGGCTGCGTCGACAACGAAGTTCCGGAATGCAACAACGGCGAACGCAAATGCAAGGACAACAACGTCTATCAGTGTGACAGCGGCAAGTGGAAGCTCTACGCAACATGTTCCGACGGCCAAACATGCAATGCTTCCACAAGCTCATGCACGGAATGCACGAGCGGATACAAATGCACGGACAACGACGTCTATAAATGTGAAAACGGCCTGTGGAAGAAATACGCATCCTGTACTTCGGGCCAAACATGCAATGCTTTCACGGGTATCTGCACAGACTGCACCAACGGCTTCAAATGCGACAGCAACAACCTCTATCAGTGCATTGCCGGAAAATGGCAGCTTTCCCAAACCTGTGCTGCCGGCGAAACCTGCAACTACAATCAGGGAGTCTGCGCACAATGCGGCGGCAATTCCTATGAATGCCGCGGACAGGATCTCTACAATTGCCGCAATAGTGTCTGGGTATTTCAACAGACATGCGGTGCAAACGAAACCTGCTCCGGCAGTTACTATGGCGGCGGCTGCACTCCCAATCAGTGCACCAACGGTCACTACAGATGCTACGACAATAAGCTGCAGATCTGCGAAAGCGGCCAGTGGAAAAATAACAAAACCTGTTCGGATTCGCAGACCTGCTATGCATCCGAAGCCGGCGATACCGGTGCATGCGTCAATAACCTGCCCCTTCCGGAATGGTGCAACATCCAATATGTCGTCGATGAAAAATACGATCGCGGCTACGGACGTATCCTGATGCCGGCCGGCGTTACGGAAGAACAGATCAGTGCCGAGTTGATCTGCGGCGATCTGGCAACACCGGTTGCCGGCTGGTATTCCGCAACGGCATACAAATCATCCAGCTGCTCTGACTGCGGTGATAATACCGAATACCTGAGCAGCGGTATGAATGCGCCCGCCGGTACCTATGCATGCGCCTATCGGTTCAACTTCGGTGCGCAGTCCATCATCTGCAAAAAAGGCGGCGGTGCCCCCGTCGTCATGACCTCAACCACCAAACTGACCGAAAGCGACACTTATCCCATCACCATCAACAATCCGTCGACCGCAGAACCGCCGTCGTGGTGCTGGTTCAAACATCTCAACAATGAACATGGCAACTACGGCGAAGCCTATCTGCGCATCTTCCCGGGTGAACTCAACGGCGGTCAGATCGAAGCCGAACTCATCTGCGGCAGTTCCTCCTCGCCCCTTAAGGGCTGGAGCCCCATCAGCCGTGCGATCGAGAATGTATTCTGCGATATCAGCGACTGCGGAAACAATCTCGAATACATGACAAAACCGCAGCTCACGCAGATACCTTCTTCACAAAAATGTACATTCAGAGTCCGGTTCGGTGGTTCCACATATAAGATTTGCTCAATCAATGACAGCGACGGCAACAATATGATTGAGGTTGCGGATCCAAACCAGACCCTGCCCGCCGGTTACTATCGTCCGTAAGATTGATATTCTGAAGCGATAAAAAGCCGCATTCCATTGGGAATGCGGCTTTTGTTTTGTCGTTGGCATCCAGATGCAATGCACCCACCTGCACTCTGAAATAAATCCCCCAAATGCAGTCTTCTGCGCTGTGCTATACCCGTTTCGTATCAGTTCAGTGCTCTGCCCCCAAGTGAGGGTGTCGTCCTCCCCCTGACTGCCCAACGACACTCCCAATCATCCCCCTCACTCTAGCACGAAAGCCCCACCCCATCAAGCCAAGCGCCCCCCTTGAAGACTGGGGGGCGGGGAGTATGTGAAGTAAAGGTAGAGCTACCGTAAGCTCTCAATAATGTTTTAATAACGATGACAAAACTTCCAGCAGCAGTAATCACACAAATCTCAAATAATCCCCCTAATATATGTAAGCTCAACATGATTGCCCAAAATTAAGCATACTATTGATAGCACTCTGAGTTAACGTGCCAAATAGCAACTTTAGCGCCGTTAACCTCATCTAAAGATCTATAATTATTAAGCGTGACTGGCCATTTCTTAATTATATTGCATAATACATCCGTTGGATGTGCTATAATTTGAGAACAAAGACTTCGATGGGAATCATCGTTACATTCAGAATCACTATCACTTCCGTAACAAGGATCTGTTTTTGCCGGACAAGAAAATGATGAATTTTGTTCGAATATATACATACCAGAACCAGCAAAAACAGTGCCTAGATCTTTTATATTCGAGACACCTGATATTCCGCCATTCATTTTCCACTTTTCAAGATTCTGGCTAAAGTATTCAGCATTTTTAAACATATCCATAAACCCACTCTTACCACCACTTACTTTAACATTACTGACATCCCAGCCACTTATATCCTGATTGAAAGAAGAATATAATGAACTGCTGGCACAACCGAACAACCCCCGCATATCTTTAACCTTGGAAACATCCCAATTATCTAAAGGTTGATTAAATGAAGGTAAAGAGCCAAACATATTTGACATTAATTCTACATTAGAAACATCCCACTTATTCAATGGTTGATTAAATACTGGCCTTTTATTGTAATTTTTCTTCTCCGAATCACTATTAGGTGCACAGTGACGCATCCAAAATACATTTTGCATATCTGTAACATTCGAAACGTCCCAATTTTCCATAGGTGAGTTCAGCGAACAGCAATCACTGAACATACCATACATCGTCGTCAACTTACCTGAATCAGGAATATCAATCGAGGGAAGCTTCGTCAAATTATAACAACCTGCGAACGCATCGCCATTAAAATCTGCTCGTCCAAATGATTGGATCTGCAATAAATATTTTGAATAATCTCGTTCTGGTTCTGCATTATATTTAAATGTTGCTCCATTTAGCTCGCCATAAATCTTAATCACAAAAGAAGATTCGGAATTGTTAATTTTAGGAGGTGCCAAATTAATAGTCTGGCAGTTTTTAGAACACTCATAATGACTAAATTCGATAGGGCAGGTTGCATTTTTTAATTCAGGGAACTTTTCATATACCTCTGGTTTAATATCCTTAAATTTACTATATTCACTAATATTTTTGCCTCCCTCCTTCCAATTTCGACACACATATATATCATAACTTAAACTCTCCAGATATAATGATTGTCCAGCTAATCCTTTATCCCACACGGTTGTAAAACTATCTGCAGAGCAACGTCCATCTGTATCCTTACGACAAATAAAGCCTGGCATACATTGAGTCGTATCCGTGCATTTCGTAGAACACTTATAGCCAATAAAGCTATCACAGAAAGAAGTCTGATCATATTTTTTAGAACAATCAACAACATTATTAATACAGTCCTCATATTTTTCATCATTCTTATCACAATTTGCCTTACTGCAATTATCATTATTCCAAGTCAAATCTTTACTTTCGAATCGATCATCCATATGATTATTATTAAGATCTCTAAGCACACATGTATTTTTCTTCTTACCGCCATCAGAATTCATATTACAATAGCAAAGATCCGTCTGGCAATAAGTATAATTGTTACATTCTCCATCACTTTCACAACTGTTTGCACTTCTGCAAACACCGTTTTTGAGGCAACCAGCCGGACAGGCTACAGAGCATGAACACGTTCCATTTTTCAAATTGCACTCACTACCACTCTCTGCGTCACACTGAGGACAAATACAGCTTCCATCATCATTATTACCATTTTCACAAATACATCCACCTGTTTTTTCATCAACATCATAACAATCTGTTCTTGGAGCACATGTGCCATCATTTCCCTGAGGCTTATCACATCCAATAACACAATCATTCGGACATATACAACTACCATTGGCATCACTCGTTGGATCATTAATGTTACCATTCTGGCAATTCATGCATGCTCCTGTGTCAAAATCTATTTTTCTCTCCCCATCAACTATCGCACAATCATCCCTTGATATACAGCTACCATCATCATTCGAGCCAATAACACAAGTATCTGGATGAAAACATTTGCCTTTTTCATCAGTACCATTTTTACAGACACATGCACCTGTCTCAGAATCAACAGGAACAGGTACGCCATTTACCATACCACAATCCTGCATTTTACAACTACCATCATCATAACAACCAATGACACAAGTTTCTGGACAAAGACATTTTCCTTTCTCATCATTTTCATTTTTACAAATACATGCACCTGTCTCTATATCAACTGGTACTGCTGTTTCATCCACCATACCACAATCCTGCAATTTGCAGCTACCATCGCTGTTACATCCAATAACACAAGTTTTTGGACACGTACATGTACCATCTATTTCATTTCCATTCTGACATAGACATGCACCAGTCGTCTTGTTTATCAAATCACAGTCTTTTCGTGATAAGCATTCACCAGATTGATTGTTGCTATCACATCCTATTACACAATAATCCGGACAAACACAACTTCCATCCTCATTATTGCCATTGTTGCAAACGCATGCGCCTGTCAAATTATTAACTTCATTACAATCATTTCTTTGTTTGCATGATTTTCCATCTTCATTACAACCAATCGCACAATAATCTTTACTATTCCACTTATAATCTTCACACACAAAATACTTTGCACCAACATCTGTTTCTGCACATTTTGTTTCACCGTTTGTACAATCTACACATCCTCTATTATCATCACATGTAAAATCACACTTATTCTTAATCCAATATGAATGTCCATCATCATCTGATTCACACACATAATAATTCTGCTTGTCTGAATCACAATGCGAGCTTTCCTTCGTACAACCGAAATCAACAGGATTCTCTCCACATCCCGAAGCCATCAAAACGATTACTGCTGCAATGTAGATATTCAAATATTTATTCATAATATATCTCCTCAAAACTCAAAGCTAACAGAGGTATAAGCAGGCGAAAGATTCAAGACCAATGATTGCGTATCTTTAAAATGTTTATACTTATATCCAAAAATACCCGCAAAAATGGCTCCTCCAATAGCAAATCCTGAACCAACCCCAAGAAGTATCCATCCAGTAGTCCGCATTGCAATTTCTTTATATCTTCCAGGTACCCCTGAGTCTTTTACGAATTCAACAGGCTTATCATTTGTCATAGCCACCAATCCCGCCCCGGTCCCCGCAATCGCCAGACCGCCAATGCCAATTCCCGTCGCGATCCACATCGGGGTTCTGTAATCATTGATCTGTACTTCGAGATGTTCTTCCTTCGAAATGGACGAGCGAGCAAGGTCGTCTTTCGACAGATTGGCATGTTCAAGTTCATTTTCCAGGGTTTCTATTTTATGTTCGAGCGCAGTGATATTATCCGGATCCGCTTTAGGATTCTCTGTGATGTATTTTTCGCTCCAGATTCTATCGAGCAAATCCTTGTCGACGGCAAACCGTTCCGTGTTTTTCGTGGATTTCTGCAGGTAAAACAGATGGTTCTTCGCATCCCCCATATTTTTATAGATATGTGCAAGCGTGAAGTTCAGTTTCGGTGACTGGTCACATATCTGTTCGAGTACTTTGCCATGCTCAAGTGCGCCATTCCAGTCTTTCTTCTTATAGGCATCGTTGAGCTGCATAAAATTCGAAACCCAATCATTGTTCGCATCAAGATTGTCGCAATTGTCGGCAAACGCCGGCGTCAGCCACATCAGACACCCTGCTCCCCATGCAACATGTAAGCAAACTTTCAACCACCCGGATACTCCTGACATCGGTTTTATCCTTGTCCATAAAAAACATGCCCAAAACGAGCATGCCATTTGATTCAAAACTAATTCAGCCATCTGGCTATGACGCAACGCATTGTCGTCTAACATAAATTTTGGCGCAAGTATACCCAAAACGACATTGACGCACATGTAGTAAAGCTTATTGCTTATATATGTGAACGACATCAACCGATGGCTGGCAAGACCCATTGCGATTTCTTATTGTTCCGGACATGAATAATGAGAACAAATGCCTTGCACACTTTCTGCGTGCTGATTGGGGAATTACCTAACCTGAGGTTACGCCCTTCGGGATTTCCTCAGTTCGCAATAGACCAAACAATTGCGGCGCGATGGTACCTGCTGTCCAAAAGAAAAACCAGCTGCACCAAGGAGTTATTCTATGTTCCTGAGTTCGAAGGCATTTGTATCGACCCGCAAATTGTCCCGGACTGCTCCCGGCGAATAGGTATAGTATTTTTGAATATATGACTGACTCTTCTGAATATCTTCAGCAGTCTTCTCCCCACTCATATAGATTTCTGCAAGTTTTATCATGGCCGGTCCGTAATTCAGATCTGCAGATTTCGTCAGATATTTCAATGCCATCTCCGCAGTTCCGTCACTTCCGGTTTTCAGATAGTGCAGTCCAAGCCGATACATGGCCTCGGCATTCTGATTATCGGATGCTTTTTTGAGAAGCCCGATGCCCTCTTCGGCCTGATTCTGTTCAAAGCGGATTTCGGCGAGTCGAATCATCGCCTCCGTCAATCCAAGATCAGACGCTTTGGCAAAGAATTGTTCTGCCTTTTTCAGATCGCGCGGACGTTTGTGATAATCCACAAACCAGGTCAATCCTTCCTCATAAAGCGCGCCGGGATCATTCGCATCATAGCACGAACCACCGCTGCCGCACAGCTTCCCCTGTCCGCATTGATTGTCTTCGGTGCAGACACACCGACTGTTTCTGCAGACAAGCGAACCGCATGCACTGTCCTGATTACAGACACATCCGAACCGCACCGAGCATTCCAGCCCCTCTGCGCATGAATCCGGGGTACATCCGCACCGGCCGTATTCATTGCAGACCTGCCCATCGGGACACTGCGAATCGCGCCAGCAAAGCGTATAATCATTGTTAAAGATTCCGTGCGCAAAACCATTATTTGAATAAGATCGTTTTGGAATTTTCTGATTAATATCGACGCACTGATGATAAACAGGACTGCACCAGTCATCCAAAACATTGCTGCCAGCTGACGGATCGTCCTCTCCAATGTATCCGCAATCCGTATGCTGCCGACAGATGTGCCATTCGTGGTATCCGACATGCATCGTCCGCTGTTCTTCGATATATTTATGATACAGCTCCTGCTGAGTTGCCATTTCTTCCACGACGGTGCCGCTGAAAATGTGATCATCCGAACCCCATTTGCTGCCGCCGGAGCAGCAATCCAATTTGCTGCCGCTGACGATGGCTTTGCGGGCCAAAAGTCCCGGCGCGTGGTTTCTGCAGCGATGGCCGCTGCATACTTCGAGAAAACAGCAATCCGTATCCTTCATACACTGTACCGCCTGGCATTTGCCTTCCAGATTGCAGAATGGTTTTTCGGGGCTGCATTCGGAATCATTGACACATTCAAGACAATGATTCCTGTCGTCCGACATTTCACCAATCCGTTTTGGCGGTCGTCCGCACTTTAATCCCTCTGCACAATTGGCGGAAGCCACGCACTCCTCGCACTGATGGTCTGCGCTGCACAACGGCCGTTCACCATGGCAATCGGCATCCGAAAGACACTCCACGCATTCCCCGCCCCCGACATCGCACCGCCTGTCCTGCGAGCGGTTCGCACAATCCTCATCGGAACGGCAGGACTCCGTTTTATCGGTGCGGCAAACACTCTGAGAGTTATAGTCCTCACTGCTGAGGCATGGCTTTGCATCAACATCCGAAAATTTTTCGGGATGCACGCGCACGCAGATACCGTCGACGGAACTGGCTCTCTGACATATCCGTCCTTCACCGCAATCATCCTTGTAACTGCAGAACAAACTGCATTCGCCGAATGCGCAGATTTCACCGCGTCCGCACTGTGCAGATGAAGTGCATGACGGAGATACATTCTTTGGCTGACATATATTCTGACTGCAAGTGAATCCGCTCCTGCAGTCCGCATCCGTGCTGCACATGATGCATTTTCCGCTGCTGCAGAACTCGTAGTCCGGGCAATCCAGATCTGTCGTGCACGACAGACCGGTCATATTTTTGCAAATGCGAACGACGTTATATCCATCCTCACTCCGATGATCGGGCAAGCAGGCACTGCCGGCCGGGCATTCGGTATGATCATCGCATTCCTGTCCGTTTTCGATTTGCACGGTTTCATCCTCCGTCTCATCGTCGGAGACGGACTGGCTGTGTTCATTTACGGACACATCAGTCTTCTGCAGATTCTCATAATACTGAGCATGCATCTGAGAACCTGCGGGATATGTACAAACGCGTCCGTTCTTTAAAATGGCTTTTTCCATGGATACTCCCGAAATTTGGGAAGATGCAGCCGATTTTACCTCCGGAGTACTTTCCGGCGAACGCGTACATCCAACGATCATAAAACATACAATACATATTAAAATGATATCTTTCATCATTCACCTCATTCATCTCATCAATCCATTTCACCATGCCGGAAGACAGCGCATTCCCCCATGCAGAAGACAGCGCATGCTCCCATACAGAATCAGGATTATATGCGATCACCGGGAAGTGGCAAGCGAGGAATGCCGTCTATTGATCTGAGCATGCATTCTGGTATAGAATACTCTGCCCGGGTGTCGAATCCCAGCGGTTCCGCACTCCGTTTCCATACAGTCAACACCACCGATACTGGTCTTCAACCATGCACAATCGCCGCGCCGTTTTCCGGGACAACCCGGATCCCAACAATCCTGAAGTTTTCGAAAAAATCATGGCTGTGATTCATCAGCTTGCTCAGGAAGGCGTTCCGTTGGAACTGGTCAGCGACGAGACTTCCGAAATGACGCAGCTCAACCAGATTATGTGGCAGTCTGTCGATGAATCGCTCCAGACAGAGCTGACCATCGTCCATGATCTGCACGATGAAATCTGCTATGCCACGATAAAATCCAAGCAATCATGGATTTCGAAGCGAGCGCGCGAGCTGTTTCATGAAACGATGGACTGCTACACCATCAATGAACTGATTGAACTGTGCCAAAAGCGATTCTTTGATGCACGTCTGCTGATTGCGCTTGGTCTTTTGGGCCGCAAACCCGATGCAGACATGATCAAGACCATTGCCGCCGCGCTCGATCACGATCTCCCCAAAGCTCGCTATTGTGCAGCCCGTGCTGCAGCCATTACCCAGTGGAGCGCTTTCGTTCCGGATCTGGAAATGATGCTCAAGATGGAGACGGATCCGAGTGCCCGCGAGATTGCCGAGCATGCGCTTGAAGTCTGTTCGCGCAGCAAACTCTAGCAGTCATCATCCTTATCTGTTCGTTCCTCATTATTCCGGATGATTCTGCACCATTCAGCAGAAGTGCTGCGTATGGCCAGACGGCCATAGCAGCACTCGCGGCGCGTATGGCCAGACGGCCATAGCGGCGCAGGCATACGCATTTGCCGGCATACCGATGCCGGCAAAAAGTTTTGCCTTCCAAACCCTAGTATTTATCAAAGAATCGTGCTAGATAGGCGAGGGTGTTGTATATCCACTGTCTTTGGAGCTGTCATGAAATTGAAATCTCTTTTGACGTTTAGCCTCATTGCACTATCATCCGGATTTTTTTTGTCCTGTCTTAATATGGATATCCGCGACCGGGGAGAAGACTGCCCCCCAAGAGACGAGAACGGAAAGCTGACAGGTGAATTAATATATATTGGTATTCCCAGTTGTACGAAAGATGAAGAAGAATGTATAATCGAGGGGGAAAAATATCATTTTTCTGATATACTCTTATCTTCTTTTCCATCCTGTCCGCTGGATTTCCCCAAATGCAAGCAGATTAGCGAGGATTCGAACTACTATTATTGCGATAAATCAGAAAAAATTAAATGTCCCGACAATAATTTTCTTTGTGAATCCCAATTAAATGCACAGTGTGTCGATCCGAATTCCCCCTTTTATTGCGGAGCCAATGACTGTGATGCGAAGAATTTCGGCGGTATTGACTGCCGGGAATACGATCCGCAGAGCACATGCGGGCAGCTTTCTGATGGTTCTTATGCGTGTTTTTGTCAGGGCGGCGCCATTTTATGCGACGGACACTGCATCCATCCGTCAGATCGCAAGACATGCGGTGCCTACAAGTGCGGTATCGAAAACTATGGCGGCGATGACTGCACAAAATATGCGAATACCCACGAATGCGTTTTGAATGAAGAAGAAGACGTCTATCAATGCCAGCCCACCCAGTGTCTGGAGACGCAGTGTTCGACGGAAAATTCCTACGGACAGCTTAATTGTGTCAACACAGATGAGATGTGCGGCCCGGAATGTCAGGACTGCACCAATATCCACGCCGATACCACCTGCATGAACGGCAAGTGCATCATCAAGAACTGCCTGGAGGGCGAGCATCCGATTTTTGAGGGAACGCACATCGTGCGCTGTGAAAGAAACAGTGATACGGCATGTGCCTCCTTCGAAAAACACATCGAAGACCCCATCGCCAACTGCAACGATAATGCGCCGGAGCATGCCAACAGCATGGGATGCACGAAAGAGGGGAAATGTTTTATCACCTCGTGTGAGACCGGATACAGGCTCAGTTCGGACAACCTGACGTGCATTCCCAGCACAACAAAGGAATGCGGCACAGACATTTCGGAGATCAAGGACTGCACGAGCATTCAGAATCAAGTCTTAGCTGATTGCACTGAAAGCGGATCATGCATCGTCCTGGAATGCGCGGCAGGATATCATCTGAATATAGATCATACCGGGTGTATCGAATCGACCGTCAACAACTGCGCACCGACCAATGGGGATACGCCCAGAGACTGCACCACCATCGAACACAACGTCATACCGGAATGCGATGCAGGTGTCTGCAAGGTCAAAAAATGCCAGAAGGACTATCATCTCAATGCCGACAATACAGGCTGTATTGAAAACTCAGCTGAGTACTGTGCCAAAACCGACAGCAATGCAGCCGTAGCCTGCACAGGCCCTGCCAAATACTGTGTTTCTGGAGCCTGCTCCTGCTCTACGGATGGAGAAAAAGTTCTGAACTGGAATAGTTCGGCCTGCGTACACAAGGCATGCCTCGGCGTTCCCGGAGTCATGACCGGTTCCCTGATGGAAACGAATTACTACAGCAGCAAAAAGGATGACTTTGCCTGCAATGCGACCAAATGTGCATCCGGATTTACCCAGTATACCCAAAAGCCAGGATCGACCTGCCGATACGATTCCAGAACCAACTGTCCTGGCTACGTAAGCGCAACATGCAACGGATGCGTCAAAAAGAACGGCAAGGACAACTGTTCGCATTCCAACTGCAAATCCGGCTACCGATATTACAAAACGGCATGTCTGGAACAGGACATTTGCTGCGGCACGAGAAATACCGGCATGAGCAAAGCCAGCGACTTTGCATGCAAAAATTGCCGGGCACAGGGAAAGAAGTGCAATATCAGTTCCGGCAACTGCGAATAATCCGACGATCCATTTATCTGTAAGACCTCTGATATCCCATAAGAAGACAGCCATGAAATATCGATTGACAGTATTATTGTTCACAGCATTGTTACAGGCTGGCTGCAACCTGAACGATGTCGTTGAATATGGAGACAAATGCCCCGAAAGTGAGGATGAAGAGAGCGAATCTGCTGACTATGGGCTTTCGTATATTGGCGATTTGAGCTGTAAAGCCGAAAACGGAGATCATTGCGAACTGGATTCAAAGACTTACGATTTCAGCACTTTTTTTCAATACAACAACTGTCCCCTTCAGTATCCCAAATGCTACACGACCACACTCAACAAAGAAACTTACTATTACTGCGATAAAGACTATAGAACCGAAACCAGAGAAAGCTGCAATCAGAATGAACTGGCCTGTGCCATTGAAGGCAAAGATCTGAAATTCTGCGTCAATCCCAGCCTGAAAAAAACATGCGGTGCCAGCTGTGACGACGACAATTACAGCGGACAGAACTGCAGTATTTTCAACACCAAGAGCATCTGCGATCTGCGCAATGACCGGTATGTATGTGTTTCTTCGTCATCCGGCAATCTGATATGCGACAATGATCTTGAGATTTCCCCGGATGCAGACGAAACCTGTGGTGCCAATCACTGCAAGGCATTCAATTACGGCGGTGACGACTGTACGCAGTATGATCCTCCGAAGAAATGCCAGAAAATAAAGAAAAACTATTACGAATGCGTTGAAAAAGAAGAAGAAGAGAAAAAAGAAGCACCGGACATTATTGATCCACCGCCCCCGCCGCCGCAGCCTGTAGAAATCGAATGCGCTCCCAACGAATGCAAAACCGGTTCCGGAGAGGATGCGAAGTGCAGCAACGACGACGAAAGGTGCGGTGCTGAATGTCAGAACTGCAAGGAGCTCCAGGCCCATTGTAATGAAGGCATTTGCGCTTACGAAGCCTGCGGCACCGATCAGTATCCTGTATTTGATGAACAGAATAATATCATCGAATGCTCACCCATCACCCTTCAGACATGTGCATCGCCTGCGCGAACACCGGAGGATGCCGTCATTAACTGCGAAGCCATTCAGCCGGAACATGCCATAAACATCAGCTGCAGTCCCGCCGGGAAATGCGTTATTGAGAAATGTGCAGCCGGATTTCACCTGTCGAGAGATAATTCATTGTGCGTCGAAAACACCAGGTCTTCATGCGCACCGCCGGACAGCAATAACCCCGAAGATTGCTCGGAGATTTTGAATATTGCCGACCCCTCGTCAGCCGGCTGCAGCCGCGAAGGCAAATGTATCGTTTCAAAATGCGCCGCCGGTTATCACATTGCACCCGATTTGTCGGGCTGCACGGCAAATTCCAAGACTTCCTGTGCAAAGCCCGACAGCAGTTCTGCCGTTGACTGTACACAGAATGCCTACGAAAAAGTATGCAACAGCGCAGGCGAATGCAAATGCTCTGCGGATGGCAGTACTGTTCTGAACTACGATAAGAATGCATGCGTTGACAAAGTCTGCACCGGTATTCCGGGCGTCAAAAAGGGAAAGGCTCTGACCAAAAGCTGGTACAATTCAAACAATAAGGATTATGCCTGCAATGCGCTGGAGTGTTCTTCGGGATATAAACGCACGAAACAAAGCAACGTCAATGCCTGGACCTGCCGTCCCAAAGAAAAAACATACAAATGCATCGAAAAGATGGGATACAAATACAAGGACGGTGACGGATACTGCAAAGCCATGAATCCCAGTACCGGAAAGAACGGTCATGCGCACTGCAAAAAAGGTTATCGCCACTATATTCTTGCCTGTCTTCCCCAAAACGTATGCTGCGGAACGCGCCACGACAACATGAATTATTCCAAAGATTATCTTTGTACGAATTGTACAGCGAAGGGAAAAACATGTAATATAAGTTCTGGCAGCTGCGAATGATGACTGTCACTGCCCCCCGGAATTTCCATTCCCAATTTGTCATTGAATACACCGCATTCAGAACATATCGACGATGATTCGAGGATTAAGATGAAAACGAAGGCACTGATACTTGCAATACTGGCCAGCTCTCTGACGGGTTGTGAGATGGCTGCCGTCTCAGACTGGGGCGCCGATTGTCCCGGCCTGTCCAGTGAAGGCGAGCTGGGCTATATTGGCGACAAGGATTGCAATGCCGATGAACCGATTTGTACGTTTTCAGATTCAGATGATCCGGATAGAAAATACGATTTCAGCAAAAATTTCGAAATCAGCCGATGTCCGGCCGAATTTCCCCGGTGTGTCTTTGAGGATGCCCTGGATGCGGAGGATCCGGATGCCCCGGATGCTGTTATCTATCACTGCGAACCCAAAAAGAGTTGTGCGGATGATCAGTTTGCCTGCGAACTCGACAATGGTCAGACCAAATGCGTCGATCCCAAAGCCATTACGACCTGCGGCGCATCTGAATCCAAGTGTGACAAAAAGAACTACGGCGGCCAGGACTGCAGCAAATTCGGCATGAGTACATGCGTCGAAGACGGCGACAGCTACGCCTGTCAGTGCCTCAGCGGAACCAAGAGATGCGGGACGCAGTGTCTGAGTCCCTCCTCCCCCGAAACCTGTGGCGCCGACGATTGTGACAAAGAGAATTATGGGGGCGATGACTGCACCGCCTACGACGACAACCGGGAATGCCAGGAATTCAAGAAGGGCAAATACCGATGTCAGTGCCGCAAAACCGATGTCATGTGCGACAGTTCATGCATCACGCCATCATCCGATCAAAGGCACTGCGGAGCCAAAGGCAAATGCTCAAGCGGTGATCCCGATGACGAGGACTTTGAAGGCGAAGACTGCGAAGCCGGAAAAGGAATATGTAAAAATGGCGTATGCACCTGCACCTCGGATCAGATCTGGTGTATTCCGCAGGGAAGCAATACCCCGCAATGCGTTTCGCCGCTCGATCCCAAAACGTGCGGAGCCCATCTGATCGAAAATTCCGGACGCTGCGAATTTACTGCATGTGACGAAGGTAAGGCATGCCGATCCACATCCGACGGCTATCAGTGTGATGTCAGCGAATGCGTCGATCCATCGACGCAAATGTGTCCCGTAAACGGTTCCATGGAGTGCATTTCCAAGCTGGATCCCCTCAACTGTGGGTTCTGCAATGCTAAATGCGAAAGCCAAACCAACGGTTTCGCCCACGGCAACGAATGCAAATTCGACGGCAGCGATTACAAATGCAATTTTGTGTGCATCGAGGGTTACGTCAACTGTCCTCCCGGAGACGAGTTCTCGCCGAACTGCATCAACACCAAATCCGACCGCAACAACTGCGGTGAGTGCGGCAAAGCATGCCAGACAGAAGAAGCTTGCATCGATGGTCATTGCCAGACCTCGACGTGTCTTGCCAACCAATGCCAGACACAGGATGCCAACGGCAAACCCATCTGCGACAATTCAGATGCAAAATGCGGCAGTAATTGTGATAACTGCCTGAACCTGAGCAATCAGGCGCACTGCGTCGACGGCACCTGCGTATACAGCGGATGCGAGGCCAATCAGCATCCCCTTTACAACGGCACACAGATTTCCGGCTGTGAAAACAACAGCGTATCGAAATGTGCCCCTCTTACCATCAAGGTGGGCGATCCCATCGTCGACTGCAATGCCAGCATGCCACAGAATGCTGCATCCATGGAGTGTTCGTCTGATGGCCAGTGCATCGTGACGGCCTGTACCAACAACACCCATATTGCAGCAGATCACAAATCATGTGTCGCCAATACGCCGCAGGCCTGTGGTTCCGGAACGAGCACATCAACTGTCGACTGCACATCCGGAGGCAATTCCGCGACCTGCAACGATGGATCCTGCAGCATCACCAGCTGCAATCCCGGATATCACCTCAACGGTCAGAACTGCGAGATCAACACTCAGACATCCTGCGGACCGACAAATGGCCCGGGCCAAAACTGCCTGACAAACAATGTTGCCAGTGCCACCTGCAGTACATCCGGCCAGTGCATCGTCACCAACTGCAGTCCCGGTTATCACATCAATTCCAGTCTGACCGGCTGCGAAAGAAACAGCAGCTCCTCATGTGCCCCGTCCAACAGCAGCAACACAAAATCGTGTAACGGTCTGACCTGTTCCAACAGCGGCGAATGTGAATGCGGCAGCGGTCTGGTACTGAACTGGAATGGCAGTGCCTGCGTCGACAGAGCGTGTATGGGCGTCCCCGGTATTCAGCAAGGTACGGCACTGACAGCCAATTTCTATAACGGTGCCGATCCGGACTATGCATGCAAGGCAATCACCTGTGCTCCCGGATATGAAAGGTATACACAGGAAACCGCCGCGACCTGCCATCCAACCGGCGGCAGCTGTCCGGGATATAAAGCCAGCAACTGTACCGGCTGCGGAGGACCATCCGGATGTTCCATGAACAGTTGCCAGGGAGGCTATCGCTTCTATGTGAATGCCTGCCTTGAATATGATGTCTGCTGCGGGACGACGAGCGACTGGAATGCCGCCTCCTATTATCGGTGCACCAACTGCCGTGCCCAGGGAAAGCATTGCGATACGGGTTCCGGTACCTGTTATTGATGCGCACGTGAGGGTTTAATTTTGTTTTCAGGGGGCAGCAGCCCCCTGCGCTGCTATTGGCGCAAAAGCGCCAATACGCAGCTACCCCCACAGCGGGAGTGCCCGCAACGCCCCGCGCCACCGAATCCAAACAATTCGCTTCAGTTCGCAATGGGCCATTATTTACTAACCAATAACACCTAACAACTTCCTGTTATTACAAAGATTCCGAATAGCCATGATTGGTATTCATCACAATCACTGCGCCGCCATGGAAGGCGGCGAGAGGCGAGGGAGGCATGTCCATGGATGGACATTCGACCCGCAACTACGATTGCCAAAAGAAGCGTGCGGGGGGCCGAGAGTTTTAGCGTTCGGTGAACGGTAAAACTCGCAGAGCCCAGTGAACAAAGGCTAATCATGAGTCGATTGCCGATAGGCAAAAGAGACGAAATGAGTAGCCTATTGTGAACTGTAGTAGGGGGTGTTCACAA
>JAEEGL010772564.1_pt1 | contig 19379 bp, 13 predicted proteins | sample 9134231 | NCBI WGS metagenome assembly JAEEGL01 (sample SAMN16246548, study PRJNA631951) | gut metagenome | biome: gut microbiome; feature: rumen; material: fiber-attached | host: Bos | place: Iran: Karaj | collected 2018-10
AATAATTTATATAAAGAACCTGATAATTGTATTATTTGTTTTAGATTAATTTGTATTGATTCTCTTGTTTATAAATGGATGAAAAATAAAAATCCTAATTTTCAAATTGATTATATTAATGAATTATCTAAAATTAAATGTTACAATTTTTATTTTAATATTTAATATGTTATTTATACATGTTTTATTTTTTGCAAATTCATGAATAATATTTTTTTTTAAATAAATTTTTTATTAATTTAATTAATAAATATAACATTGGTCTTTGCTTGTTGTTGTTTTTTTTTTTTCAAAATTTATTTTCATTAAATCTTCTTTTATTGTCTGAAATAAACTATTATTATAAATATCAGGAAGAATACTATAAATTGATAAATCTGATAAATTTTCAATAGTTTTATTAATAGTTTTTTCATTATCACTTATTCTATTCTCTTCACAATCAAACTTAAAATAATTAGAGTCTTTTTTTGGATTTAAATCTTGATTAAATAATCTAAAAGTAATATCAAGATTTTTTAAATTTATCTCAAAAAATTCTTGAAACCACTCTATAATTTCTTCTAAATTATTAACAATATGTTTGATTTTAAATTTACAATATTTTTTAAAAAGTCTTTTTCCATTTTCATTCGATTTTTTATTTTGAAATAAATAACCAGTAAGTTTTTTAGAATCTTTAATTATAATAAAACCTTTTATTTCTTTATTATATAATAAACTTATTGATTTTTTTTTTAGATTGATTTGGCAATTTGAAAAATGAGTTTCAACAACATTTTCTTTTTGTATTAAAGGAATAATAATATATTGTTCTTCTTCATAATCAAATATAATATATTCAATTTTATTATTTTTAAAAGAAAACACAATATTTTGATTTCCAGTGATTTTTTTCTTAATTATAATTTTGTAAGAACCATCATTATTATTTTCACAACTAAAGAAAATATTATTTAAAAAATTTTCATTATAAGTGATTGGTTGTTGAGCATACAAAATTGTTCTTTTAACATCAATAACTGAATCATTATAATTAATTATTTCTCCAGTTTCTAATTCATAAGAAGGATATTCATTTAAATTTTCATTAAATTTTCCAATCTTAAAACTTTTACCATCATCTAAAATTCCATTTATTAAAAAAAAACCTGAATTAATTTGAGTTGGTGTAAAAGTAATCAAACCAAAAAAAATTGTTTCTCTAAAATTAACTAATCCAATTGCTTTAATCATATAATTTTGTTTATATGTTACATAAAAACCGTTCATTTTAAAATCATTTTTTTGAGAGATCAAATACCCTTTTTTAAGTGAATAACTTTTATCATTTGAATCATATTGAATTACAAATTTTAATATGTTATAAAATATTCTATTTTCTTCTGTTGCTTCATATTGTTCTCCATAAAACAAATATGAATCTTCATTACATGGAAAATTTTCTTTTATTTCTTTTATTTCTGAATCTTTGAAAATATTATCTTTTTGGAATAAATATAAATTAAAATAAAATTGAATAAAAGGATTTATTTTCTCATTTTCACTTCCTTTTTCAATTTGTAAAAAATGATTAAAAGTATATTTACTTAAAGAATAAATTTTATGATTAACAAAGTAATGAAGTTGAGAAGAAAAATTAGATAAGAACATTTTACAATTATAACAATATGAAAAAGATAATTTTGTAAGAGATAAATAATTCATTGACCGTAATTTTAATATTGATAATATTCTTTTTATTATTTTATTTTCTTTTAAATTGTTTGTGTCTTCTGTTTGAACTTTATCAATTGGACATTCAGTAGAATTCAATGATTGATCAACTGGTAAACAATTTTTACATATTGTATGACCACAATTTAATATTATTGGATAATTTTCAAATTCACTTTTGCAATTTGGACATTTAATGTTATTTAATAGATTTTCCATTTAACCTATTAATTAATTTTGATATTTCAATTTAAACATTTTAATTAATATGGAAAAAGAAGAAATCCAAATTTTCACAAAGACATCAAAAACAAAAATTATAAACATAATAGAGAAAGAAAATTATAAAGATTTGGAAGAAAATCAATTATTAACAATAGCATTAGAAAAACTTCCAAAAAATTACAATTTTGAAATTTATAAATCAATAAAAAAAATAAGAGAAATATCAAAAGAAAAGAAAAAAAAAAATCCTTTAATAGCATTACAATTTCCAGAAGGTTTATTAATCTTTTCATTATTAATTTCAGATATTTTATCAACTTTTGCAGAATGTGAAACAATAATATTAGGAGATATAACTTATGGAGCTTGTTGTATTGATGATATAGGTTGTTCTTTATTAAATTGTGATTTAATTATTCATTATGCTCATTCTTGCTTAAAACCTAATATTATTACTTTAGTTAAAGTCATGTATATTTTTGTTGAAATTAAAATTGATATTGAACACTTAGTCAAAACTATCATTTTAAATTTTCCAAAAGAAAATTCAGATTCTTTATTTTTTTTAGGAAGTTTACAATATAATTCTTCTCTTTTTGTTTTAAAAAGAAAATTAATTGATTGTGGTTATGATAAAAATAATATTATCATTCCTCAAAATAAACCTAGAGTTATTGGAGAAGTTATTGGTTGTACAAGTCCTATTTTAGAAAAGAAAAAAGATAATTGTTATGTTATTTTTATTTGTGATGGAAGATTTCATATGGAAAGTGTTATGATACAAAATCCTAATTTTAAATTTTTTCAATATAATCCTTTTACTAAATATTTAACTATTGAAGAATATGATATTGATTTAATGAAAAAAATCAGATTTGAACAAATTGAAAAATTAAAAGAAAGTAAATTTATTGGTGTAATTTTCGGAACTTTAGGAAGACAAGGTTCTAAAGGAATTTTAGATAGAATTAATAAATTATTAGATGAAAATAATAAAGATTATGTTAATATTTGTTTAAATGAAATTACTGAAGAAAAAATAAGTAAATTTCCACAATGTGATTGTTTTATTCAAATTGCTTGTCCTAGATTAAGTATTGATTGGCCTGATCAATTTTCAAAGCCAATGTTAACCCCATATGAAACTTATATTGCTTTTGGAAAAATAGAAAAACCAGAAATTTATAGAATGGATAATTATTCTTATGAAACTGGAGAATGGGGTCATTTATATAAAGAGAAATAAAAAACAATAAAATATATTACAATATATATATATATTATATAATAACAATAATATATATATAAAAATATAATTTTGAATTTTAATGATTATATAGAGAAAAAAACTTTAATTTTACAAAAAATATGGAACAAGTGTTTTAACTTGGGAACTAGAAATACTTTCCTTAACAGTATCAAAAACGAAAAATTCTCTTAAATTTCCATTTCCAGAAATTTTCATAAAACTAGCTTTATTTCCGCATCGATAGCAATAATTAGGGCAAGACCAAATAGTCACTAAATTTTTGTCTTTGAACCAGAATTTATAACCTTCATTCACTAATTGATGAGCTCTACAAATTAATTCGATTCCATTTAAATAATTAAATTCATTGACGACTTTATATCCGAAAATCCATCCTGCACCTCTAGAACTAATATTCCAAGTTTCAATATCATCAGGATCACTCCATAATAAATCACAAAAAGCACCATCATGTGGAATTTCTAATTTTCTATTTATTAATCTAATTTGATCCACTGTTGAAATAAAAGGAGATAAACCACCATGAACACAAAAAATTTTTTGTTCAATTATTGCAGATAATGGTAAATAATCAAATAAATCCATTATATATCTCCATGGATTTGAATTACCATATTTTCTTGTTATTTCTTCATAAAAACCATAAGTGAAAGATATTTGACGTGATTCATGATTACCTCGAAGAAGGAAAATGTTGTTTGGGTATTTTAATTTATAACAGAAGAGAAGTTCTATCACTTCTACACTGTTATTACCTCGATCTACGTAGTCACCTAAGAATAAATAATTAGTTTTTGGAAGGGAACCTCCTAAAGATAGTAATTTCAATAAATCATAAAATTGACCATGGATATCACCACATATTATTACTGGAGATTTTATTAAGGATATATTACTTTCTTCTATTAATATTTCTGTTAATTTTTCTATTAAGTGCTTTAAGGAAGGTTCATCTAAACATTTTCCTAATTTTAAATCTTCTATCCATTTGTCTTCCATTTTTTATTTTTTTTTTATTTATTTTAAAAAGGAAAATACTTTAAAAAAATAATTTAATTAAAAAAATATATTAATTTTATTTTATTTTGTTAAATAAAGTGCATTTGCTTTTGATTTATTTATTTATCTTGTTTTCTTCTTCTTATGGTTTTTGTTTTTGTAGTTATTGTTTTAGTTTCTTTAAATATTTCTATATCTTCATTATCTTTTTCTTCTCCAATATTTCTTTGAATTATAACTTTACTTTCTTTAGTAATTTTTAAATTATCCTCATTTTTTTTACTTAAATTTATATTATCTCCATTTTTTAAATAATTCATTAATTTAATCTTCGCTTTTTTTCCAAGAATATTTAATAAGTTTTTATCAGTTTTTTCAGTTAATTTAATAATAGTTGAAAATATATTATAATCGGCTGAAGTTAATATATTTAATAAATTAACTAAATTATTTGAATCATCTATTGAAATAATTTTTTTAAATTTTCCTTTATTTAAATCTTTTAAATATTCTTTCATAAAATTTTCAAAATAATTTTCAACAAAAAATTTTTTTAATATTTTTTTAAGTAAAGATATTCCAATTGTAAATTTTAAATTTTTTCTAACATCCATTGAATTTTTACTTGAAGAACTTCCATTACTTTCATTTAATTCATTATTTTTATTTTTAATAACATTACTTTCTAAATTAATAAATGAATTTAAATAATTTCCTTTTAATTTTTTTATTTTTTTTTCAAATTTTGTAATTTCTTTCCAATGATAAAAATATTTTTTAATTGGATAATTTATTTTATTTTCAATTATTTTAGATAATTTTATATGTTTCTTTATTTCATCATTTATATCTATTAAATCATATATATATTCATCATCTTCATTTATATCTTCTAAATTATTATTATTTAAAGGATTTTCACTTTCCTTTAAATTTTTTCCTTTTATTGTTTTTAATTCTTTATTATTTTCATTTATCATTTCTTTTTCTTTTTCTTCTTTTTCTTTTTTTTCTTTTTCTTTTTGAATTCTTCTTCTTTCTCTAAAAGACATTTTTTTCTCAAAATTTTCATTTTTTTCTTCTTCATCTTCTTCTTCTTCATTAATATTTTTTTTATTATTATCATTATTAGTATCAATAATATCATTCTTATTATCTTCATTAATTTCTTCTTTTTTTTTTTCTTTATTTCCTTTTTTTTTCTTTTTTCTCATTAATTTCATTCCTTTCATTTTCATTAATTTTGTTCTATAATTCCATTTAGTAAAATCACTTTTTAAAGAAGCTTTATCATTTCTTTCAATTTTATATAAAAATTTAGAAAGTAATTCTTCTAATTCTAATCGACGAAGATTATTTTCATAATTATTTTTTTTTTTAATTTTTTTAATAACTTCTCCAGTCTCTTCATTAACAATTTCTTCTATTTCAACATTATTATTATTTTCATTATCACTTATATTATTATGATCATCATTATTTAAATCATTAATATTAACTTTTGAAGAATCTTTTTTATCTTTTAATTGTTTTCTTAAAGCTCTTGCTTTCCTTCTTTGTTCTTCTACATTTTTTTTTATTTTTTTTTCATTTTCTAAATTTTCTAAATTATTTTCTTTTTCATTTTCTAAATTTTCTTCTTTTTTTTTTTCAATTTTTTCTTCTATTTTATTTTCTGGGATTTGTAATTTATCTTTTAATTTTTCTCCATATTTCATTCTTAAGTATAATCCTCGATAATAAAATTTAGTGAATTTTTTATGTAAGAAATTTTCTTTTGCTTTGATTTTATTATAAAATAAATCTTTTAAATATTTTTTTTTTGCTAATTCTCTTTTTTCTTCATCTGTTAAATTAGGAGAAATAATAGAATTATTTAAATTATTAATTTTTTCTTGTTCTTCAATTAATTTAATTTCTTCTCTAATTTTTTTTGCTTTTTCTGGATTTTCTTTATCATATTTTTCAGCTAATTTTTCTTTTTCATATTTTATTTTCCATTCACTTCTTCTTTTTTCTAAATTTTGTTTTTGTGAATTTGACATATTCATTTCTCTTATTATTCCTTTTCTATAAAATTTCATAAAGTTTTTTCTTAAAAAATATAATTTATCTTTTTCTTTGTTTTGAATTATATTTTTTAATAATAAACTTTTTAATTTTTCTTTTGATAATTTATTGTCTTTTTTTTTTTCATTTTTTTCTAATATTAATTTTAGAAATCTTGTAAAATTATATGATAAAGTTTTTTCATCTTTTCTCATATAATTTAATAATAATTGTCTTAAAAATGTTTCTCTCATTTTATTATTAAGATATTTTTTTTCTTGTTTAAATTTATCTGAAAATTCTTTTTCTTGATTTAATTCATTTTTTAAATTTTTATTTGATTCTCTTAGATTATTTATTTCTTTTTGTAATTGATTATTATTATCTTCTTTTGTTTTTAATTTATTTCTTTTATTTAATAAATTTATTTCATTTTTTAGATTATTTATTTCTTCTTTTAATTTCATATTTTCTATTTTTAATTCATTTATTTCTTCAAAAGGAATCTTTTTTCTATTTGATGAAATTTCTTTTAATAATTTTCTTTCTTCTTTTAATTTATTTTTTTCCTCTTGTTCTATTTCTTTTAATAATTTATTTTTTTGAATATTATCTGTAATTTGTAAAGCTTTTTTTATTTGTTCTCTTAATTTTTCTATTTCTTTATTTTTATCTTCTATCAAATTTTTAAATGTTTCTTTTTCATTACTTTCATTTTTTGTTAAATCGAAACTTTCTTTTAAATTGTTTTTTAAATTTTCATTTTCTGTTTTTAAAATGTAAATTTCATTTTTATTATTTTCTATTTTATCTTTTGAATCTTGAAGAAGAGAATAAATATTTTTAAAACTGATACTTTCATTATTTATATCTTTACTTTCTATTAATTTAACTTCTTCATTTGAAAAATTTTTTGATTTCAATAAAAAATTATCTAATCTTTTTTCTAAATCTTCTTCTGATATTCTTCCAAAAGTAAAATTACTTCCTGTTAAAGGATTATTATTTTTATTTTTTTCTTCTTCTAATAATTTTTTCAATTTTTCTATTTCATTTTTTAAATTTTCCATTTCATTTTTATCTATTGTTATTTCATTTAAATTTTCAGAAATTAAATTTAATTTATTGTCAATTTCAATTTCTTTTTCATTTTTATTTCTTTTTGTTATTTCATTTTGTTTTTTTATTATAAATTCAATATCTGAAATAATTTTACTTATTTTATCATCAAATTTCTTATTTTCTTCTTTTAATTTTTCAATGTAGTCATTTGATTCTTTTAATTCTTTTTCAAATTTTTTAAAAATAGAAACCAAATTTGAAGGTTGATCAAGAACAATTTCGTTTTTTTCATTAATTATTTTTCCTTCATGATCTTTAAATATATATTTTATTTTAATATTTCTATAAGTATTAATTATTTCTTTTGAGTCTTCAATTAAATATTCACTTCTAATTTTTAAAGATTCATTTTCTTCTTTTAATATTTCATTTCTTTTTTTTAATTTTCTTATTTCTGTTTTTAATTCTTCATTTATAATATTTAAATTTTTCATTTCTGTATCAATATCTTTTTCCTCATTATATGCTTTAATATTTTCTTTATTTATATTTTTTTTCCTTGGAGGTTTTATTGTAAAATAATCACTTCTTTCTTTTTTTAAATTCGTTAATAAAGCAAATCTTTTTTTAATGAAAATTTGAGGTAATTTCTGAGCATTAACATTTAAAATATTTTTCATAAATTTTTTTTTTTTTTGAAAAACATAATATTTGAAAAGATAAAAGAAAGATTTCATTAATTTTTGATGTATAATACTTTCAATAAGAGAAAAAGCCCAGGAATAATCTAAATAAACTTGCATATTAGTATAAAAAACTTTTCTTAAAATATAACCTCTAAAAACACTTTGAATTAAAATTATATTATAATTAAATTTTTCTTCTTTTGAAATTTCATTTCCTCCATTAGAAGCATTTCTTATTTCTTCGCTATAATCATATGGAGTATATTTATCATTTACATTTATACTTGATCTTTGTGTTAAAATTTTTTCTTCATATTCACTTGAATAATGAGAATTTGAATCATATAATATTGAATTTTTTTCTATTAAATCTTGATTTATTTCATAATTCATTCTTTTTATTTTTTTTTCTTCTTCTTCTTTAACTTTATTTTCAATTTCTTCAATTTCACTTTTTTTATAATATTCATTTGTTTTATTTTGTCCATTTTCAATTCTTTCACTTTCTAATATAATTTCAGAAATGGGAAAATCTATTAAATCTGTATCTTCTTTTGAATCCAAACGATATTCATCTGGATTTAAATCTATTGCATTATATTTATCATATACTTCATCTTTATTTGTTGTAATAATATGAGTTGTTGTTTTATTTCCTTCTGTTTTTATTGTTGTTTCTATTATCTTATTTCCTTCTTCTACTATTGATTTTCTTGTATTTGATTTTTGTTTTTCACTTTCAATATTTTCCATTTTATTTATATCTTTTAATTTTTTATTGCATTTAGAGTTATTTTTTTTATATATATATTTTTTTATTATATTATTATTTTAAATATTTTTTTTTAGATTTTTTTTATATTTTTTATTTTTGTGTTTTTTTTTATTTACAGAATTTTTAGTGTATTTCTTTTTTTTAATCTTTTTTTAGTTAAAAAAATAAATGGTTAGTATAATTTAATCAACTAAAATTAATTTTTATTACATTATTGTTTATTATCGATATATTTTTTTGTTCAATTTTAAAAATATTTGATGTATCAGAATCGTAAAAATAGAGATAATTTTTGATTGATATATCAATGAATGAATAATTCATATTTCTATTTTAAAAGAAAAAGTTAAAAAGATTTTTTAAATAATTAATGTATAAAAAGAATTAATTCTGCATTATAAATATCGATTTGAATATGTTTATAGATTATACTTCATTATTTTTAATATATATCAATAATACATTTTAATTCATTAATTTGGTAATTTTAAGTATTTAAGTGATAAATCAAAATTTAAGGATTAATGAGTAATTAGTTTAATAATTTTAGGAAAAAAATATAAAAAAAAAGTGTAAAATTATGAAATTCATTTAAAATAAAAATTAAGGATAAAATTAAAAAGATTTTAAATATTTAATTCAATAATTAAATAATAAATAATTATGAGATAAAAAAATATTTAATTAATTAAATAAAAAACACTCACCAAAAATAATAATAAGAAAAGAATTAAAATGGGTGGAAGTAACCAACGAATAAAATTATCAAAAACAGAAGAATATAAAACAATAAATGTAAAAGAAGAAATATCAGATATAGTAGTAATGAAATATGGCCATACAGTAATATCAACAACAAATGGGAAAATTGAAATATATAATCCAAAATATTTTAATTTATTTACTTCTAAACAATTTCAAACATCAAGAATAAATACAATATGTGAAGTACATAATAATTATCTTGCAATTGGTTCTGATGATAATACAATAAAAATATTAAATATATTAGAAAAAGAAAAAATAGAAACTGTTCAAACTTTAAATGAACATAAATATCCAATTATTCAAATTCTTTTTCTTTCAAATGGACAAATTTGTTCTTTAGATTTAGATAATAATATTATATTATATAAGAAGAAATTAAATGGTTATGTTTTTAATGGGAAATTAAGAAAAGGCTTTTTTTCTTATTCTTCTATTTTTCAAGTTAATGAAGATGAAATTATTTGTTCTTCTACAAATGAAGGAATAAAATTTTGGTCTATGAATTATTCTGTTCAAGATTATAAAATTAAAGGAATAAGAATTGAAGATTATAAAGATATATATAAAATAAAGAATATATTATTAAATCCTGGAAAAAATGTTTTTTGTAATGTTAATAAAGAAATTGTAGGTGGATTAGGTTTAGATTGTATTTATTTAATTAATATTATTAGACATGATGTTGAGAAAAAAATTAATTTTGAAAATGTTTTTTTTTCTTGTATTATTACTTTAAGTGATGGTACTTTTTTATTAAGTCAAAATGATATTATTAATTTTTCTAACAGAACTATAGTTCAATATAAAACTAATGATAATGGAGATAAATGGGATATTATGAGTAAAAAAGAATTTAAAGAAAGTGATGAAATTAAATTTATTGTTCAAGCTAATAATAATACTGTTATTACTGGAAAAAAATTCCAGTTTGATGTTTGGAAACAAGGTGATAATGATGATTAATTTCTTATTAATTATTAATTATTTATTGTTTAAAAATTTTATTATTTTTTATTATTTATAAATCTAATTTATGTTTTTCTTTATTTTTTATTCTTTTTTTAAAATAATAACTATTTGTATTATAATCATAGTGAAAATATTTAGTTTTATTTTCATAAGTATTAAAAAAATCATAATTATCTCTTAAACTTTCATTAAATATATTAGGATTATTTCTAACTTCTTTAATAAAAAATAAACCAATTAAATGAGAAATTTTAAGAGCAACATTAGAATGTTGAGCTGTATAATTATTACTTCTCATATAAACAATTTTTTCAGGATGACTTTGAATAGCATACACTTTAATATTATCATTAATTCCTTCAATTGTATTTATAAAAGATTTTTTATTTGAATCTTCACTTATTGAAGTAATTTTTAAATATTTAGATAATAATTGATTATTATTAAATAAATGAATTGGAACTCCTAAACTATGAAAATACACAGAACTATTTTTATGAATAAAATTATAAATATCATTAGGTTCAAACAAAGAGAATAATTTATGATTTTTATAATGATTAATAATAGATGAATTATGTAAAACAGAAAAATCTTTATATCCTTTAATTAAAACATTTTGATCTTGAGAAACAAAAATATTAATAAGTTGAAATCCTTGACAAATACCAAATAAAGGAATATTTAATTCAACACATTTTTTAAAAATATAAAGAGCTTTTCTTTCCCAAAATTCATTAATAATAACATCTCTATCACCTCCAGGAAATAAAACTCCATTTATTTGATTTAAAAGAATATCAATTTCGTTATTTGAATACCATTGATGAATTGCAACTATTTCCGCTCCAAAGGATTCTAAATAATATATGTATGAACCTGGAATATATGATCCATTATGATATTTATTGTCGTTTTGAGGATAAGAATTACCGTATATTCCTATTATTGGCTTTTTTAATTTTATTTTTATTATTTTAATTAAGATTATTAGAAATATTTTTAGCATTTTGTTTTTTTTTCAAAATTTTTAATATCAAATACTTTATTTTTATATATTTTATTTTTTTTGAGAGTTAATTTGTTTTTTTTATTTTTTTATAATTTAAAATTGAATATTAGTTATAATACAATTCAATCTATTAAAAGTAATTTAATATAAATAATTTAAAAACCATTAATATTATAATTTAAAATTTTTTAAACAAGATATTATTTATTTATCAGTAAAAGCAGCAATAGTAGTCCATACATTTAAAGCATCATTTAAAGTAGGATACATTTTATCAGCGAAATTTTTTAAATTTTTCAAATACATATCAGAATATTTTTTAATTAATTTCTTTAATTCATCAATATTACATTTATTAGCATAACCTAATTGATTTTTTAAATTCTCCAAAGATAAAGTTTCCTTAGTACACATTTTAGAACAAGCATAAGATTTATCTCTTAATAATAAAACTCTATCTATTTTATCTATATCTTCTGAAATTTCCCATTTTGTCATATCCATTTGATTCCATAATTTATCTTTTTTATTCTGTAATCTTTGATTTTCTGCTGTAAATTTATTTTTTATTTCTTCTCTTTTTATTATTAATTCTTCATATGAAGATCCTTCCATTCTTATATATTTAAAAAAATCTTTTACATATGTTTTCATTATTTCATTTTGATTAAATAACATTCTTTTCCAATTTTTATAAAAAATACTTAATTCTTCATAAGTTTTAGTAACTTCTTCTTTCATTTGAACTCTATTATTTAATAATTGTAATAAATCAAAATCTTTTTGAACATCATCTAAATGAGTTAAAGCTTCTTTCATTTTTTTATAAAATAATTTTAAATTATTGTTTAACCTTCCGAGTAATTGACTTTGTAATTTAAAATAATTATTAATATTTAAATAATATTTTTCATTTTGATCATCATCACAACTAATAAGTAACTTACCATCAATAGTTTTAACATCATTAACATATTGAGAAGGAATATAAGAACTTAATTCTTTCATTTTACTTTCAAATTGCATTCTATCAAAAATAGAAAGAAAAGAAACTAAAGATTCACTAGCTTTGAAAGTTTCAGAAGTGATTAAATTAGATAAAAATTCATTTAGAAAATGCATTCTTTTTTCAACAAAATCAACTTGAAATCTTCTTGCTCCAAATCTCTTTCCTGGTAAAGGAGGAATAAAAAATCTTGGGAAGTGATTATATAATGTTTGTCTTAACCATAAAAAATCGGAATATCTTCTTCTCACTGTCCATGATAGATTTTCATTTATTTCTGTTATTATTTCATATGTTATATAATTAGAAGTATAAAAATTCGTTTCTACGACTTTTGGGTCTTTTATTGTTATCTTTATTTCTTTAAAATTTAATATACTTTTCTCCATTTCTCTACACTTTATTTCCTTTGTATATGGAGATAAATTCGTTTTTTGAGTTCTAATTTGTTCCATGTTTAAATTTAAATTTTCTGTTTCTTTCACATTTTGATTTATTTCTTCTTCTTTTTTATCTTGAAGCTCTTTTTTCTGGTTTTGCTCTATTATAAAGTCGTTTATTGTCTTTTGAAGCTCTTCTTTTGTCCAATTTATTAAGTCGTCACCGTCATCTGGCTTTTGACTCATACAATATGAAAAAAATAAATTTTTGTCGTAATTTTGATCTATTATTGCTTCTTTTATTAAATTCTGCTTTTCTACAATGTCTTTGTTTACTTGTAAGGAGTCTGATAATGACATTTTTTAGTTTTTTATATTTTTTATTATTTAGATTGGAGATTATTATTAAATTTTATGAAATTTTTATTTTCTTAAATAGATTGATAGAAGAAAGAAATATTATAAATGAAGTATATTTAAAGAGAAAAAATCAAGGATTATTTAAAGAAAATTAAGATAGAGAATATATGATGAACTTCTTGAGAAAAAGAAAGAAGAGAAAATACACAACAATATATAAGTGTTTAATCATTAGGAAAAATAATAGAGAAAGACAAAAAAGTTATTCTTCATATAAACATAAATTAATAAGTTAATTGAAAAAGAATATGGTTATTCATATGTACATAAACCAATAATTATAATTAGAATATGTGGTTTTAGGTCAAGAATACCTAAAGAATTCAATTAATTTTACCAAAAATAAATTTAAAATAAATATACAATTCAATGATTCTTTTTTTAATAAAGAAAATTTCAAAATGATAAAATTAATAGAAAGTTATATAACATGGGGATACACAAAAAAAAAATAGAAGAACTTTTAAGAAAAAGAGGAAGAGTAATTATTGGATGAACTAAATATATTAGAAAATATTCAAATTGAAAATACTTTATGAAAATATGGTATTATTTGTTTAGAAGATATTATTTATGAATTAACTCATGAAAATAAAAATTCTCCTTTTATTCTTCATTTTTTAGGTAATTTTAAATTATAAAAATGATGAAGGATTTGATAAAGTTAATATTCCTTTTAACAAAGGAGAAATCAAAGTTTTAGAGGAGAAAAAATCAATTATTTACTAATTTAGATTTTTTTTCTAAAAAAAATTTATTTATTGTTTTTTTAAATTTTAATTTTTTTTAAATTTTAATATTTTAAAATGAGTGTTCCTGAAAAAATAAAAATATATACTTTTGAAAGTAATTCAGCAGGAGGAATTATTTGTGTTTTATTATATGCAAAAATTCCTTTTAAAGTAAAAAAATTAGATGTTGATGAGTGGGATGTTAAAAAACAAAAATTTGATTATGAAGCATTGCCCATTGTAAAAATAAATAAAATTCAATATACTCATGAAATACCAACTTTATTATATTTAGGGAAAAAATACAATTTAATTGGAGAAACAAAAGAAGACGAATATTTAATTTCTAGTTTATTATATGCTGTTAATGATTTAAAAGAAAAAATTTTACCTTCTTTTTTACCTGAATCTAAAGAAGAATATGAAAATCAACAAATTAATATTGATGAATTATTAGAAGAAACTTTTCCTTTTTATTTAAAACAATTTGAAAGCTTTTTAAGTGGAAAAGAATATTTTTTAGGAAATAAAATTTCTGTCATTGATATTTATATGACTTATTTTATTTCTTTAATTTTTAAACATCCTTTAAGAATAAAATTATTAGATCAAATTTTAAAAGATAATGCTCCTAATATTGATAATTTAATAACGTCTTTATCTCAGAATAATTTAAAAGAATATTTTTCAAATTATTTTTTAATAAATTCCCCTCTTTAAAAAATATGAATTGAATTAAAAAATTAATTTTTTTTTTTCAAAAAAAGGTTAAAGAAAATATTTAGCAATTACAGAGAAAGCACTGTCAGGAAGAATACAAGTTTTAATCATAGCTTTTTGGAAATTATCCAAAGAATCCATTTTTTCAATCCATTGTTTTTTAAAATTTTCATCTTTTTTTAATAAATATCTCAATTCAAAATATCCAAAGCACATTTTTCTCACATACCAATTTCTATCTACATATCCAACACCAATAGATTCTAAACATTCATTATAATTTCCATATAGACTTATAATAATATTATTTCCATTATTTAATTGCACAGGATTAACATCTCCTTTTTCGCTTCCAACTAAAATTTTTTTTCCTTTACTTGTTTCGAAACCAACTTGAGTTATTTCTTTATCAAATCTAACATAAAATTTATTTAAATATTCATTTCCGCTAATTTCAAAATCTTCTACTTTCTCAAATCCAGCTCCTTTATATTCATTTGTTGAAATAATTTCTCCTGTGCTTATATTTTTATAAGATACTTGAATTCCATATTACATCCATTTTTTTGACCTGACCATATTCTAAGCTTAACTATTTTATTCAATATGTAATCCTTCTTAAATTTGTCTTCCATATCATCAAAGAAAATTGAGTTTTGGAACACTGCACCGTATTTTCCACTATAATTAAATCCTTCTGGTAAATTTTGAACTGACATTTTTTTTTTATTAATTTTAAGATATAGATTTATTTTTTTATTTTTTTATATTTATAATGTTTCATCTTTTAGATTTTAATTAATATATTTTTTATATTTTCAATTAATTTATAATTTCAAAATTTTTAGTTATAGTATCCTAATTTTTATATATTATATTTTTTTATAATTATTTATTAAAATATCCAATTCTTTATAAAACACTCTTATTTATAATATTATTATTTACAAACAATAAGTTTTCTCAAATTAATTATTTCCTAAGAAAAAATTGATCTCTAAATGTTTTCGCATTATTTGGTAAATTGCAACATAAAGCATCAATACCACAATCAAATAAATATTTATAAATTTGATTATTTTCAATATCTTTCATTCCAAACCAACACATAACTTTCATTCCATTTAAATGAGCTTTTGAACATAATTGTCTATTAACGTCACCATAATATAAATTGATAGTATTATTTGCAGCATTACATTTAAAATCATTTATATTATTTATCTCACCTGAATCAAATAAAAATCCAAATTCAATTTTATGAAAATGTTTTTCATTATACTTTTGAATATAATTCCAATAATATTCATGTTTAAAAGAAGAAATTTGAATTTGATTTTGCATTTTATATTTTTCAACAAGTTCAATAACTTGATTAAAAGTTTCTTCAATTTGAAAATCTTTAATTTCAACATTGATAAAAATTTTATTTTTACATAATTGGAATACTTCTTCTAAAGAAGGAATTTCTAAATTACCAATAATAGTTTTAAAAGATTTTAATTGATTGAAAGTGAAATCATTAACAATACCATTATTATTTAAAGTATTTTGAATTTCTCCATTATCACCACCATGAATAACTATTGGAATTTTGTCTTTTGATAACCAAACATCAAGTTCAATTCCATCTAAATTATATTCTATTGCTTTTTTAAATGATTCTAATGTGTTTTCTGCATATTCTCTGTTTACTCCTCTATGTCCTTCGATATATATATAATTCTTTTTTTTAAAAATTTCGAAAGAATGTCTTTTTATTTTTGAATCCATTTTTTCTTTTTTTTATATTTACTGTAATAATAATATTTTATTGTTAAATTTATTTATTTTAATTTAAATTATATATATTTAAAATTAATTTTTTATTACTTTTTTTAATCATTGTTTTCTCCATTTTGTTCTTTTTTCTTTAATATTTTTCGAAGAATTTCTAATATATTTTTATATAAAGAATTCATATTATTAATTATCAAAGTGGATTTTTTTCTTAAGATATTTCCAATATTAGGGTCTTTTAATTTAATTTCTTCAATAAAAGAATACAATTTATCTGGATGCCATCTTAAAATTAATCTTTTATAAGCATCTTTCCATTTTTTCATTTCCAATTTTGGATTTTTAATATTATCATCAATATTAAAGGTCAAGAATTGAGTATTATTTTTTTTTTTACTTGTAGAAATAGAATTTAAAGAGACAAAATTTAAAACATTAGGATATAATTTTAAATAAGAACTAACTAAAGTATCTTTATCATTAGGAGGAATTAAATATTTTTCAAGTTCACTAAAACCAACACTTAAAGAATTAATATTACTCCAAATTTCTTCATGTTTCCTCCATTCTAAAGGAGAAATTAAAGTAATTTTTAAGAAATTTAAAGTGTTTGGTTTATTATCATTTAAAATATCATTTGTAAAATTAGTATCTTTTTCTCCTGTGAAACCTCTTTTTGAACTATAAAAATTTTGACGTGTACTTCTCATATGATTGTTCATAAAATCTTTGCCTAAATTAAAAAAATGATTATTATGTTTTGCTTCTGCTGCTCTTTTATTATTTTCTATCACTTTGTTTATAAAAGAATCAAAATTAAATGGATTTTGCTTTTTCTCTTTTTTAAAAAAATTATTGGATGTTTTATATTTTGTATCATTTTTTTCTTCTTTATTTTCATTATTATATTTTTTATCATATTTCTTCTCAAATGACTCATTTATATTTAATTCAAATATTGTTGTTAATTTTTGTAATGATTTTGTTTTTTTTAAATTTATACTAATTTTTAATTTTTCTCTTCCTTTTGGTGTTACTAAACCTTCTAATCCTCTTTTTAATAATATATCTTTTTTTTTCTTTTTCTTTTTTAAAATATTATTTTGACTTATATTACATTCTTTACTTCCTATAAATCTCCTATGATGAATATCAAATTCTTTTATTAATGTTTTTATTAAATTTTTTTCATTTTCTTTTGCTATTATTGATGATTTAATTGTTATATTTTTTTTCATGTTTATACTTTCAGAAAGTAAAATTGGCTTATTTAAAATTTCAGTTTTATTTTTACTTGGACTTTGTGAATTTATTTTTGATATTTCTTCTTTCTCAATTCTTTCACTATGAATTCTTGGTTGTGATTTTCTTCTAAAATTATTCGTATAAGTTTTTCCATTATTATCTCTTAATGAATCACTTTGTTTTTTATAAAAATTTATTCCTGTTCTTGTCATTTTTTTCCTCTTTTCTTTTTCTTGCATTATATATTTTTGTTGTAATCTTTCTAAAATTAATTGATTTTGTCCTTTTTTTAATTTTTCTTCTGGTCTTCTTAAATTATTGTTCTAAAAAATAATTAAAAATCTAAATAAATTACCTGATTGTATAATTGATTAATTTCAGGGAAATAATTTCCATAATGATAAAAATTACCTTGAGAAAATCCTTTATATTGATTTAATTTTGATTGATCATTAATTGCCATTAAATTTGAATTTGGTCTTGAAGGAGTTTGTTGAAACTGATTCTTAGATATAATTTCTGGTCCTCCATTATGATTGACTATATAAAATTGAGTCATTGTATTGTAATTATTAAATTGATTTGGATATTGATAATTTAACTTCATTGGATTATTATTCATTTGATATATATTATGCTTTGGTAATGAATAACCTGTAAATCTATTACTATAATATTTGTTCATTTTTATTTATTTAATTAAATTAGAAAATAATTATATTTTTTTTCATTAATTATAGTATCATTTAAAAATGAACAAAAATCAAAATTGAGTAAAGATTTGATTTTGTTCAGTGGAATATAATTATGATGATAAATTTAGTGTGATTGAAAGTTAAATCTTTAAAATGTTTTTTGTTAAAATTATATGAAATTTTAAAGAAAAATAAAATGAAAATATAATATAAAAATTTTCAAATAAGAAAAAAAAATTACTCATTAAATTTCCTTTTTAAAAAAAACAAAAAATATAACTTTAATTACTTCTTTTTCTTTTTAGCTTTTTTAGCAGCTCTTTCTTCTTCTAATTTCCTAAGAGCTTCTTCTTCTTCCTTTCTGAAAGGAATTTCCTTAGCAAATCTTGCTAATTGTTCTTTAGTTTGTTTAACAAAATCATCATTTAATCCAAGATCTTTTGCCATACCAATATATTTCTTCATATCAGCTACTTTTTCAATTAAAACATTTAAATCATTTGCCCATTCTGGAATAATAAAAGGAGGTTCTTTCTTCTTTTTCTTTTTCTTTTTTGGTGGAGGAGCTGCTTGTTTTTCTATAAATAAAATTATATAAAAATATTTTTATTTTACTTTTTTTAGGATCTACTTCTTCAACAACTGGATATTCTCTTATAGGATATTCTAAAAATTTTTTTAATATATCATTAGCATCTAAATTTAATCTTATTTTCTCAGATAAATCAGTTCCAACATCACAATAACAATTATCAACATTAGATTCTTTTGCATTATTTAATTTTTCATTTAAATTATCTAAATTTTCTTGACTTGCCATTTCTATTGTTATATTTGCTAATAATTGTCTTAATTCTTTTTCTGCTAATAAT
>JAEEGL011003028.1_pt1 | contig 19379 bp, 16 predicted proteins | sample 9134231 | NCBI WGS metagenome assembly JAEEGL01 (sample SAMN16246548, study PRJNA631951) | gut metagenome | biome: gut microbiome; feature: rumen; material: fiber-attached | host: Bos | place: Iran: Karaj | collected 2018-10
AGTCAGGGTCCTGGAGGATCACGGGTCCTCCGGGGTCCCGACCCAATGCGCCGGCCTGATCACCGAGGAGGTCGCCCGCATGTCCGGGTCCGATCCGGACGTTTTCAACACTCTGTACGGCGCCGAAGTTGTTTTTCCCGGTGGCAGAAGCGTCGAGGTGCGTTCCAAGAGCGCGAAGGCGATAGTGATAGACCGCGCCGATCTGGACGCCAAGATGGCCGCCGCCGCTATGGACGCAGGGGCCGATTTCTCCTACGGCAACCGCTATCTGTCGCATTCCGTGTCGTCCGGAGGCATCGAAGTCCGCTCAGCTTCCGGCGAATCCGGATGCAGGTCCTTGGTCGGGGCCGACGGGCATTCTTCGGCGGTCGCCATGTCTTTGGGGGACAACGGCCCGAAAGAGTACATCCGCGGGATCCAAGCCGACGTTTTCTCTGATTCCGATCTAGTCGACACCTTCCGCATACGCATCGGGAACCAGGTCGCACCTGGATTTTTCTCGTGGGAGATTCCGTGCGGGGATTTCGTCCGCGTCGGGCTTTGCGCATCATGGGCCGCGGGCCCTCCCTGGCCATATCTGAAGAGGCTTCTTTCCGAGCATTATCCGGGCGACAAAGTCAGATCCATGTACTGCGGGAAGATCCCTCTCGGAGGGCGCCGCACTACCTACGGGGAAAGGTGCCTTCTCATAGGGGACGCCGCCTGCCATGTGAAACCCGTATCCGGCGGCGGTCTTTATCCGGCGTTCAGAGCCGCGCCCATGCTGTCGGAGGTGCTTGCGTCTGCGCTGGAATCCGATGATCTGTCTGGGAAGAACCTTTCCCGTTACGAGAGGATGTGGATGGGCGATTTCGGGAAGGAGCTGAAACGGGCTTATTTCCTCCGCAAAAAGTATGCGCGCTTGGACGATCCAAAGCTCGACCTTGCTGGGGAGTACTGCTCAAGGGATGATGTGCGCTCGGCCCTCGACGCCATAGATCTGGACCATCCTGCCGATGTCATCCATGGGATGCTCCGCAAACCCTCCGCGATACCCGGGCTGATCTCGTTGGCGGCAAGGTGCCTGATATGAAGAGAGTGGTTTTCGCCAAGATAAGGTCGGAGGAGGCCGGCCCCATCATCCGCCGCCTGATGGACGAGGGTTTCGTCGACATCCACGCCAAGATATCCAAAGACGAAGATTACCGCTATGTGCCGATACTTCCGGAGCGTCTCGGCGATGAGCCGGCGGCTTCGATGGAGCTGGTCGAGGGCGAGGCCCACACTTTGGACAGGAGGCCCCCTCAGGAGCGCATACGCGAGAGGCTGTCCTCGTATCCAGAACTGGAAGGCATGCTGCCAGAGAAGTGGGAATATGTCGGGGACATAGTCATAGTCCGCATGCGCCCCGAGTGCAGGCCTTTTGGGAAGATCATCGGGCAGGCATATGCCGAAGTACTCGGCGCGAAGACGGTTTGCGCCGATGTGAGCGGGGTATCCGGCGAGTTCAGGCGGCCGAGCATGGAGATTTTATACGGCACGGACGCCGAATCCGTCCGCCTGGAGAACGGGATCCGCTATGGTTTCGACGTGACCAAGGTCATGTTCGCCTCCGGAAACACCAACGAGCGCATGCGCATGAGGAATCTGGACTGCCTCGGCGAGACGGTGGTGGACATGTTCGCGGGAATAGGCTATTTCACGCTCCCTCTGGCTAAATTTTCAGGTGCCAGACGCGTGTTCGCATGCGAAAAGAACCCGGAATCGTATGGATTTTTGGTCCGCAACGTGAGGGACAACGGGCTGTCTGATGTCGTGATCCCGATTTTGGGCGACAACAGGGACCTTCCCGGGAAAGCGTTCGCCGACCGCATATTGATGGGATACGTCCAGACGACGTCAGAATTCTTGGATGCCGCTTTGGGGATGATAAAGCCAGGCGGAATCCTGCATTATCACGACACGTTCTACGTGCATGAATATGAAGGCCGCATAAAGCAGATTTTCGATGGAAAATGCGGGGAGGACGGGTACGAAATCCTGTCGATCCGCGAGGTGAAATCTTTCGCCCCGTCCGTATCCCATTATGTCGCCGATGTTAGGGTCAGACCTTCTCGCCGGAGCTGCATGCGATGAGGAACGTGTTCATCGCGTCCGCATATTTGCTGGCGTCCGCATCCATCAGCGATCTGGCGAACGGCGCCAGATAATCGGCCAGGCTTCTCTCCGAGGGGGTGAGCTTGGACGGCAGGTCGGTCACGCCGCACGCTATCAGGAACGAAGCCTCTACAGCGCGTATCTTCCCGTTCTTCATGCCTTTGGTCTTGGCCGCCTCTTCAAGCATCTTCTGCCCGCCGGCCTTGTATGCCTTCGCGAGTTTGTCTGCGGCGGAGGTGAACGGCCCCGGCCTCTTGAATTCCGGCAGCGCCGCGCTCACGTCGGCCGTCTGGAATCTGCTGCGGGCCGCCAAGAGAGTCGGGAGCGGCTGGTTTTTGGAGGCATCCCCAAGGAATTCCGCAGTTTTGGCATCGGTATACGCCGTAACGATTGCCTTCCAATCGCTTTCCCATATGGCGTTGAGGGCTTCCGATGCCTTCGGGTTTTTGAGGACGAGTCCTCTGGGGTTGTCCGTCAGGAACTTCTTCAGAGCTTCGATCTCGCACTCGTCACCAGTAAGCTGGGATACGAATTTCTCAAGGGAATCGCCGTAGTTCTCCGTCCCGATGACGTAGGTAGCCGTGTCGCTCCCTTTCAGATCCCCTACTTTTAATCTTTTTATAGATTCTATAAGGGCGGAATCGGTCGTCAGGCCGAGCATGTATTTCTTGAGGGCGTCGCCTTCGATCGGTTCGTAGTCCTTTTCCCCGGGCTTATGATACTTGTGCTTAATGCGGACGGCGAAGTCATCCAGCGGATCCGCCGCGGACATTCTAGATACCAAGTAAGTGAGGGTCGAGACGTTCTTTGCGCAGCCTTCGCAGATGCGAATGGTCTCCCCGAGGGATTTTATCTCTATCTCCAGCACTGCGGATGCGTCATGCCCGCACGAAATCCCGTCTTTGGGGAATTCATAAGGCGTTTCCCAGAATGTGTCGCTGAGATAGTCTTCGGGCATGTTGGGCGCGTCGGAGCATACGACGTCGTCTCCGAAGGAATAGAGATGGAGCTTGTTTTTCTTGATGAAATCGTTGTACAGGAACATTCTGAGCTTAGGGTCAGTGTAATATTGGCACCCTATGAGTTTGTCCGCTTTCACCGTCCCTCTGACGGCGTAGGATACAGTGTCCCCGCCCGGGAGTTTGGCTGTCGCCAAGAGCGGGATGCTTCCGGCCGCCGAAAGGGACACGGTGCCCGCATAGGCGCGAACTATGTCGTCCCCGCCGAATTTGGAGGCCTCTTTGATCAGAGCATCGGGGTTGTCGATGATGTTCCTCAGGCCGGATATGCTTTTGAATGTCTTGTCGAAAGCGCATTTCCTGCAGTTCCCTGCGCAGGCGGGCCTGATTATGCCGGGGTTCTCCGCCAGAGTTCTGGAGCGGTCCAGAAGATCGTCTTCCAACCTTTTGGAGGTGTGTTTGACGCCTCTCATCCTCAAGCGCTTTTTCTCTGCCATGGGGAGGTCTATTGGGCAACGCCTTAATAATAATCTTTCGTGAGTTTTCTAAATGATTAATGGGGAGACGCATCTTTTATCCGCCAATCTGTCGCAGAGAATATGACCCATCACCGCATCACGCAATCCGATGCCAGAATCGGATTTCGAGATGAGAGTCCGCGAATTTCTCGCTAAGCCACCATTCTGCTACAGGGGACTCAGTAGGGGCAGCGTGGATCTGTTTTGCGCCGCGCTCACGCATGACAGCTATTCCAACGAGGCCGCGGATGTTTCTGAGGTCGCCGAATCGTATGAGCGCCTGGAATTCCTCGGCGATGCGGTTCTGGAATTCATAGCATGCGAGGCGGTTTACAGGGATTCCGATCTCAATGAGGGCGCTATGACGGATTTCAAGCAGAGCATCGTCTCCAATCACAGCATCTCGGAGAAGGTTCTGTCCAAAGGATTGGGCATCGATGGCGTCATAAGGGTCGGCGGAGGCCACAGGACCAAACATGGCGATGCCATAGTGGAAGAGAGCATGCGCGCAGATTCTTTCGAAGCTGTTTTGGCTGCGGTTTACCTTGTTTTTGGGATGGATGAGGCTCGTCGCATAGCTTACGAGATATTGGGAATATGCATCCAATAATTATTATCAGGAATAATAAAGTATTTTGCACAATGCTATTTGGTATCATGATGCATATATATGCTAAATGAACGACTAAATCAATCATTTAATTCCATAATAAATGGATTGTTGGGGCAAAGTAACCGTTAGAATTATAAACCTCTTTGTTGTAACATAAGCTATGTCATTCTTTGACGACAACAAAACTCTCGGCACGGCACTCATCGTGATCGGTGCTATCCAGTTCATACTGGGTATCGTCGCTCTCGTTGGTGCTGTGTCCGGCGGCATCGATGGGCCTACGGCTGTCGCAGCCATTGGGCCGATCATCGTTGCGATCCTGTACTTCGCCTTCGGGTGGAAGATCAGGAACTCTCAGATTACGAACAAACTCGACATTCTCGCACAGTATGTCAAGCTTGCGGGACTTGGAGTTATTATCAACGCCGTGTTCTCCATCTGGAACACCTACGATGATGCAGGCGGCAAGATCGGAACCACTCTGGTTTCGCTCGCCATCGCTGTGATCATCGGTCTGATCATCATCGGTATCTCCACTAGGATCAACGACGGAAAGAAGGACAACCTTGACAGAGTCATCTGGATCATCCTCCTCATTCTGTTCGCCCTCGGCGCGATATTCAACTTCATTGGCCTCATCGGACAGATCATTGCCGTCTTCGGCAGCTTCAGTCTCACCTACCTGGCCAACCTCGTCATCACCATCGCCAACCTCATCATCTGCATCTTCATGGTCTGCCTCCTCTTCAACAAAGATGTGAAGGAAGGCATGAACATGTGAGTTGCCGATCAAGTTGACATACCAAACCTTTTACCAAACCCCTTACCTTCTTTCAGCCTGATGTTTTGCGGCCGTTCCCGTTTGTTATTTAATCGAGGATAATGATTCTCGTCCCGTGGTAGACATAATCGAGGACACGTCTCGGCGCATCGCCGACATGACCATCCGCGGCGCGGGAAAGATAGCTCGCGCGGGCGCGGCGGCGATGGGGGAGTTCGCGGATTCCTATCGCGGAGAGAGTTTGGAGGTTTTCCTCGCCGATCTGAAGGCGGCCGCAGACAAAGTCATCTCATCCAGGCCCACGGCGGTATCCCTATGGAACGGGGTCCAATCGGCTGTGAAAGGGGCGAACGAGGCCTCTTCCCTCGAGGAGGCTCGCGCTTTGGTGTCCTCCAATTCGAAGAGGTTCGTCGAATCGTCGTCCAAAGCCGTCCAGACGATCGCCTCCATCGGCGCCAAAAGGATACGCGATGGAGATACAATCCTGACGCATTGCAACAGCAGCGCGGCTTTGGGGGCAATCAAAGAGGCCCATCGCCAAGGCAAGGACATAAAGGTGTACGCGACCGAATCGCGCCCGTGGAGGCAGGGCATCCTCACCGTCACGGACTTGGCCGATTCCGGCATAGATGTCACGCTCGTGATAGACAGCGCCGTCCGCAGCGTGATGAAGAGGATCGACAAGGTCTTCGTCGGAGCCGATACGATCACATCCGACGGAGTTCTGATCAACAAGATCGGGACTTCGCAGCTGGCTCTCGCCGCCGAGGAGAGGAGGGTTCCTTTCTATGTCTGCGCCGAGACCTACAAATTCTCGCCCATGACCATATTCGGGGACATGGTGGTGATCGAGGAGAGGGATATCTCCGAGGTCGTGAAGCCGGGGGAAGTCCCGGAACAGGTAAAAGTGTTCAATCCCGTGTTCGACAGCACGCCTGGAAAGTATATCGACGCCATAATCAGCGAGGTGGGGATGATCTCCCCCGGCGCGGTCTATGACGTCATGGTAAGGCAGCTCGGCGAATCGGTTTTCTCAAAGGAGTGACGCAAATGGAAAGCTATTCTTATCTTCATCTCGGGGAGCCTGAGGATCCCAGCGAATATGTGGTATGCAAATACCGCGTGACGACAGATCTGACCATGGAGAAGGCTGCCGAAGCCATCGCGGCCGAGCAGTCCACCGGCACTTGGACCGGGATATCCACGCTGGACAGGGGCATATTCGATTCCCTCGGCGCCAGGGTGACCAGGATCGAGGGCGATATGATCACCGTCGAATATCCTGCCGAAGATTTCAGCATCGAAGTCGGCTCTGTTCCGCAGATTCTGAGCGTCATCGCCGGGAATCTGTTCGGCCTGGGAGCCCTCAAAGGGGTCAGGCTGGAGGACGTCTCCTTCCCGAAGAGCATCGCGTCCCAGTTCAAAGGCCCGAAATTCGGCGCCGATGGGCTCAGGGAGATTCTCGGCCGCCCGGAGAAGCCCTTGGTCGGGACCATCGTCAAACCGAAGATCGGGCTTTCGCCGGAGAAGACCGCCGAATACGTATATGAGGCGGGATCCGGGGGCCTCACCAACTCCAAGGACGATGAAACCCTGGTCGACCAGCCTTTCTGCCCCATCGACGAGAGGACCGTGGCGGTCGCCGAGGCTTTGGACACCCTCAAAGAAGAGGGCCATCTTATGCTCCACGCGATAAACGTCAGCACCCGCGGCGACAAAATAGTCGAATTGGCTGAGCAGGTCCAGGAATGGGGCGCCAAGCAGATAATGGTCGACGTGATCACCTGCGGGTTCGGCGCCGTGCAGGCATTGGCCGAGGATCCGTCCATCAAGGTGCCTATCCATGTGCACAGGACGATGCATGGGGCTTTCACCAAAGATCCCCTCCATGGGATCGCCATGCTGCCGATAACCAAACTGGTCCGCATGTGCGGTGGCGACGCGCTGCACATAGGCACCCTCGGGGCTGGGAAGATGTCCGCGGGAGCCCATGACGACGGCAACCTCGCGGCCTGTCTGGGGGATGATGTGCCATACAAGACCGTCATGCCCGTCTGCTCCGGAGGCGTCCACCCTGGAATAGTCTCCGACATAACCGACCGCGCCGGGATGAACGTCCAGATACAGGCGGGAGGAGGCGTCGCAGGGCACCCCGACGGCGTCATCGGAGGCGCCAGAGCCATGAGCCAGGCGGTGGACGCCGCTTTCCTCGGAATATCCGCCGAGGAGTATGCCAAGAGCCATGAGGAACTCGCCAAAGCGCTTGCGAAGTGGGGATCGAAATGAAGCTGACCATAAAAGGATACGATGTGGACTCGTCCGAGCAGATCGTTCTGATTCATGAAGCCGATTGCGCCGAGATCGGCGTGCAGGAAGGGGACCGCGTGAACATTCCCGGCCCCAGGCCGACGATAGTGCTGGTATCCCATACAGATACGCTGATAGATAGGGGCGTCGTGGCGATGTCCAATTCGCTCCTCTCCAAATGCGGCCTCAAAGAGGGGGATGTGATCAATGTCACCTACGCGGCCAAGCCGGATTCCGTCCGTTCCATAAGGAAGAAGATGGACGGGGAGGCGCTCACCAGAGAGGAAATCAGAGCCATAGTGGAAGACATACTGGAGAACAGGCTTTCCAAGATCGAAATCTCGGCGTGGCTGACTTCCCTGTACATCAACGGCATGGACATCGGAGAGATCGCCGATTTCACCGTGGCTATGGCGGAGACCGGCGACATGATAAAGTTCGACAGCACTCCCGTGTTCGATTTCCACAGCCTCGGAGGGGTTCCAGGCAACAAGATCACGCCAATCGTCGTCTCCATCGTGGCTGCCGCCGGCATAATGATACCCAAGACCTCGTCCCGCGCCATCAGCAGTGCCTGCGGCACATCCGATTTCGTGGAGACGTTCTGCGACGTGGAGATAGACGCCGAATCCCTGAAGGAGATAACACAGGAGATCGGAGGGGTCTTCTCCTGGGGCGGATCCATGAACCTCGCCCCTGTCGATGATATGGTGATAAAGGTGGAGCACCCGCTCGGGATCAACCCCAGGGCGCAGATGCTCGCCTCGATCATGAGCAAGAAGCTCGCCATGGGCGCCACGCATCTGGTGGTCGACATACCCACCGGAGCCGGGACCAAGGTGCCGACTTTGGAGGTGGCCAAGCAGTATGCGAAGGACCTGATGGAGCTGGGCGAAAGGATCGGAATCCACGTGGAATGCGCCATAACGTACGCAGACCAGCCTGTCGGATACGCGGTCGGGCCGAACCTGGAGGCCAGGGAATGCATAAGCATCCTGGAAGGGAACACCCATCCCTGCGCGGTGATTGAGAAAGCCTGCGATTGCGCCGGAATCATCCTCGAGGTCGCCGGGATTCCCAACGGCTCCGCGAAGGCGAAGGAGATTCTCGCTTCGGGCGAGGCATACCGCAAATTCATGGAGATCGTGGTGGCCCAGGGAGGCAACCCAGAGCTGAAATCCGATGATCTCAAGCCGGGCAAGTTCAGCTATGAGCTCCGCTCGCCCAAATCGGGATATGTGCATTCGATCAGCAACAAGGATGTCGTGGCCATCGCCAAGGCAGCCGGCTCCCCGTCGGACAAAGGCGCCGGCATAATCTTCTCCAAGAAGAAGGGCCAGAGGGTGGAGGAAGGCGAGGTTCTCCTCACGATATACGCCGACAACGAGGCCAAGCTCAAGCGCGCGAAGGAGACGGCGATCAAATACCAGCCCATGGACATCGAGGGGATGCTCATCAAGAGGGTATCGCCTCTGACTGCGAGATGAGCGGGAAGAAGCTGTTCTTCACGATAGACCTGGACCGGGACGCCAATCTCCCGGTACCAGGGCGCCTGGAAGCCGGGTCAATTGACAGGGGATCCGGCCAGGCGCCCCGCTTTTCCTCTTCCGAGAGAGGTCTTAGATCTATTCTGGACATCCTCGACGGCATCGGCATGAAGGCCACGTTCTTCGTCGAGGGCCGCACCGCCGAGACTATAGACTGTTCCTGCCTGTCCGGGCATTGCGTCGGATTCCATGGGTACGACCATGAGGATCTGACCGGGAGCAGCGTCGGGCTGAGCATATCCGACGCGGAAGTGGAAAGCATTTTGGAGAAAGGCTTCCAGGCCGTGTCGGACCGCATATCCCGCCCGTCTTGCTTCAGGGCGCCTTATATGTCCATGCCTGAATGCGCCCTGCCCGTTCTGAAAAGTCTCGGAATTTCCGCGGATTCGTCCGAATACGCTTACGGGGCGTGCTCACCGTACATCAAGGAGGGCGGGATAGCCGAGTATCCTGTCCCGAAATCGCGCGATGCCTCCGGGAAGGTGATCGCGGCGTATCTGTGGCCGATGCACGAGGGCAAACGCCCGCCGGAGGATTACGTCCGCATGGCCGAGAGCGCCGGCGGCTACATGATGCTGGCCGACCATTCCTGGCACATGTGCGAGCGCAGGGAAGGCGGCCTGATGGATACGGAGACCGAGCGGAAGAACGCGCGCGGCGTAAGAGCCGTTCTCGAGGGCATCCTGGATCTGGGCTTCTCGCCCGAGGTCTTGGTGCGCCGATCGGAGCCGCTTCGAAGGGTCCAGAAGGTCCATTTTCATCCTGTAATATCCGGGGGACATGTCGAGGAAGTGCTCGTGAGGGTTGGAGAACCTCTGCTCCTCCGGCCAGATCTCGTTTTTGAGCTGGTCCGCAAGATAATCCCTCATCTCCATCATTCCTCTGGATTTGCAGACGATCCTTCCGTTCTCGATGACTTTCTCGTGCATTTTTTTGGCCGTGATCTTTCCGAATCTCATGCTCTTCCAGGGGCGCTTCGGGTCCACGAAACCGTATCCTTCCGAGATGTCAGCCTCTTCGCCGTGGATAGTCAGCAGGTCCGCGACAGCGTGCCCATCCTCGGAATATACCCTGTAAACGTCTTTCCACCCCGGATTCGTTATTTTCTCGACGCTTTCCGAGATCTTTATCCTGGGCGAGAAAGACCCATTCTCTTCTACGGCCGCAATTTTGTACACTCCGCCGAAAACGGGGTCGCTTTTCGCCGTTATCAGGCGCTCGCCGACGCCGAACCCGTCGATCATCCCGCCCTGATCCAGTATGGACCCTATGGTGTATTCGTCGAGGCTGTTGGACACCACGATCTTGCAGTCATTCAGGCCGGCCGCGTCCAGCATGGCTCTGGCCTTTTTGGAGAGATATGCGAGGTCCCCGGAGTCGAAGCGTATCCCCTTGAGCCTTTTTCCCATAGGCTCCAAGATTTCTTTCGCGCAGCGTATGGCGTTCGGGACGCCTGAATGGAGCGCGTCGTATGTGTCTACAAGAAGCAGCGCGTTGTTTGGATACGTTTCCGCGTATTTTCTGAACGCTTCGAATTCGTCCCCGTAGTACATGACCCAGCTGTGCGCCATGGTCCCGCTCACTGGCACCCCGAATTCCTTTCCGGCCAAGACCGTGGCCGTTCCGGTCGCCCCTCCTATGTAAGCCGCGCGGGCTCCGTACACCGCCGCGTCCATGTTGTGGGCTCTGCGGGCCCCGAAATCCGATACCGATCTGCCTTTGGCGGCGCGGACGATCCTGGAAGTCTTGGTGGCTATCAGCGATTGGTGGTTTATCTGCGCCAGAAGCGCCGTTTCGATGAGCTGGGCGTCGATGATGGGGGCGACGACCGTGACCAAAGGCTCGTTCGGATATACGACGGACCCCTCGGGGAAAGCGTAAACGTCGCCGCGGAAGCGGAATCCGGAGAGCATTTCCAGGAATTCCTCGCCGAATATCCCAAGCGATCTGAAATAATCGATGTCCGAATCGTCGAAATGGAGGCCAGCTATCATCTCCACGGCCTGCTCCAAGCCTGCGAATACGGCGAATCCACCGTTGTCAGGGTTTTTGCGGTAGAAAACATCGAAAACCGCTTTCTTGTCGCTGTCTCCCTCGATGAAATATCCGTTCGCCATCGTCATCTCATATAGGTCCATCACCATGCTGAGATTGCGCTTGTCGCATTGGGTCATGCTCTGTCCTCGCCCTTCCATCGCCGTTCTGCTATTAATTGTGGGGGCTGTCGGAGCCGTCAGCCGGTGCGTTAGATAGTTAGTATAAAGAAAGGGAACCCATTATCGCATCAAAGGTGAACATATGACTTCCAGACTAATTCTGGGGAAAGACGTTTCCGAGGAGATCTACGCGGAGCTCAGACAGAGGATCGGAGTTCTCAAATCCAAGGGGATCACCCCCGGCCTTGCGGTCGTCCTCGTCGGCGACGATCCAGCTTCGCAGGTCTACGTACGCAAGAAGGGGGAGATGTGCGTATCCCTCGGCATGCACTCGCTGACCGTGGTGATGCCAGCAGAAACCACCCAGGACCAGCTCATGGAAAAGATCGCGGAGCTCAACGCGGATTCTTCCGTGCACGGGTTCCTCGTACAGCTTCCTCTGCCGGGCCATCTCGACGAGAAGGAGGTCATAAACGCCATACTCCCCTCGAAGGATGTGGATTGCTTCCACCCGGAGAACGTCGGGCGCATGCTTATCGGCGAGCCTTCGTTCCTTCCCGCGACGCCCGCCGGGGTCCAGCAGATGCTGATCAGATCCGGCATAGAGACCAAAGGGAAGCATGTGGTCGTGGTCGGCCGCAGCAACATCGTAGGCAAGCCCATGGCCGCCATGATGGTTCAGAAAGGTTCGGGCGCTGATTCTACGGTCACCGTCGTCCATTCGCAGACTAAGAATCTGGCGGAGATCACCAGATTGGCGGACATACTCATCGTGGCCATCGGAAAGCCCCGCTATATCACCGCAGATATGGTGAAGGAAGGCGCCGTGGTCATAGACGTGGGGACCAACAGAGTCGAAGACCCGACCCGCCCCAGCGGAACGAGGCTGGTCGGCGACGTGGATTTCGATTCCGTCAAGGAAAAGGTCTCTGCCATAACCCCTGTCCCGGGAGGCGTGGGGCCGATGACCATCTGCATGCTCATGGCAAACGCCGTCAGAGCGGCCGAGCTCTATGCGGAGGGGAAGAAATGATAAGGGAATGCGAGGAGCACGGCTATTTCCGCGGTGAGATGTGCCCTCGCTGCGGGAGCGAAGGCAAGTTCCTGATGTCGGATTACGAGGTGGAGAAGCTTGGAAGGTCCATGGCCGGTATCCTCAGGCATAAGAAGAACGATCCCGACATGGATTCCCAGGGGTTCGTGTCCATCCGCGAAGTCCTCAATCTGATAAAAGCCCGCGGCGGGCGCATGGATTGGCTCAGGACGAGGCACATCGAAGCCCTTGCAGAGACCGATCCCAAAGGCAGATATCTCATATCCGGCGGCAAGATAAAGGCCACATACGGCCACACGGTCCCGCTGGACATCAAACTCGATTGCGAGAACATCCCGGAGTTCCTGTATTATCCGGCCACGCCCGAGGAGGCCGAGTTCCTGAAGGAATCAGGCATCTATCCGTCGGACAGGGCTATGGTGCATCTGTCCCTCACCTACAGGGATGCGTTCAGGGCCGGGGCGGTCCGCGTGGATGAGCCGGTGATCCTGGAGATTGACGCCGACAAATGCATGGACATGGGCTACGGCATCGGAAAGGCCGCCCGCACCGTGTTCCTGTGCAAGCACGTCCCGCCGGAAGCCATCTCTCTGGCCGATCCGGAAGATTATGAAGATTCAGAGGGCTTCGACCCGGAGGATTCGGAATGACATATGTTTTGAGGCCCGATGAGGTCAACAAAAAATACGGCCCGATGTTCTGCAAAGGGCTGTACACGCTCGTCGACGAGAAGAACGGAGTCGCTCAGATCATCGAGCATTGCACTTCGAAAGGTCCCGCCGAGTGGGATGCCGTCAACAGAAGGCGCACCAAAGGCGTCGTCAGAAGCATCAAGCTGGACACTAACACGATAGTCATGGATGCGGAGATAGGGGAGAAAGACATCAATTTCGGCCCGGCAGCCGCCGATACCGGTGGCCAAGGCATAAAAGCCCTCAGAGTAGAGGGCGACGAGGTCCGCACCACATGGTACGGAATTGCCGGCGCTTCCGTCGGAATCGGAGCCTGTCTTCCTCAGGCCCCGGGCGTCATACGCACCGAGTATCCCGACGATTTCAAGATGGGCGGGGCGCACCGCGCGCACGTGGACATTATCACCGAGAAGTACGTCCGCGTGATCATAGGGGTCGACGACACCGACACCAAAGAGAAGGGGGCTTCCTGGGTATCGTCCATGAGGCTGGGCGTGCAGTGCCCGGTCGGGATATTCCTGGAGCATAAGATCATCCAGCTGAACCCGAAGGCGCCCAACAAGACCACCAATTGCTGCTCAACCGCCGTCTCTTTCGCCATCAAGGAGAAGGACATCCCGGAGCTCATCGAGTTCGCCACCGAATTCATCAGGAAGGAGACCTACTCCGACGATACCGTCATAACCGTATACAAAGGGCTCAAAATCCCGGAGAAACTCAGGGAATTCGGATGGAGCTGCAAATCCGTGCTTTATACCCAGGAGGATGCCATCCGCGCGGCCGAGGAGAACGGGGTGCAGATCATCAGCATCACCGGAATGAAAGGCGTGATCGGAGCCGTCGCCGCCATCGGATGCTTCGATATCGGGGAGCCCGCAGCCGGCCTTCCCGAGGATTTCGAGTGATCTCATGGAGATGCCCCATCCGATTTCGGATATCGCCTATTCGACGTATCAGTCTCGCATAGAGAAGGAAGTCAAATCCCACGAGATACCCCAGCATATCGCCATCATAATGGATGGCAACCGCAGATATGCCAGGGAAATCCTGAAGACGGACGATACCAACAAGGGCCACGAGAAAGGCAAGGAGAAGCTCAGGGAGGTCCTCGACTGGTGCATAGAGCTGAAGGTGAAGTACCTCACGGCATACGCATTCTCGATGGAGAACTTCAGCCGCAGCGATTCCGAGGTCGACTATCTGATGAAGATCCTTACTGCCTCCCTCAAGGAGTTCGCCGACGACCCCCGCGTCCACAAATACAAGGTGGCCGTCCGCGTCATAGGGGACGTCGATCTTCTCCCGGATTACGTCAGGGAAGCCATCGATTACGCGTATCAGAAGACGGAGAATTATTCCGATTATCATCTGAACCTAGCCATCGCATACGGGGGCCGCCAGGACATAGTCTCCGCGATGCGCTGCATAGCCCAGAGGGTTCTGGACGGGGAGCTCAAAATCGATGACATCGACGAAACCCTCATCAGCGGCAGCGTTTCCACGTCGGGGCTTCCGGATCCAGATCTCGTGCTCAGGACGTCCGGAGAGATCCGCGTTTCGAATTTCCTTCTGTGGCAGATGGCTTATTCTGAGCTCTATTTCACCGATGTCTACTGGCCCGGATTCAGGTACATCGATCTCCTGAGGGCCATAAGGACATATCAGCAGCGTCAGAGGCGCTATGGGAGCTGAGATGCGTTGCGACATAATCTTTCTCCATGCTCCCAGCGTCTATGATTTCCGCAGGAAACCGATATTCTACGGGCCTGTGAGCGATGTGATCCCATCTTCGCCGGTATTCGAGATGTATCCGGTGGGATTCATGACCATCTCCTCCCATCTGGAGGCGGCCGGATTCAGGACCCGCATATGCAACATCGCCGTCCAGATGCTCGCCAGCGATAGGTTCGACGCCGAGAAGAAGATAAAATCCCTCGACGCGGCCGTATTCGCCATCGATCTGCACTGGATGCCCCATGCCCACGGCGCCATTGAGCTGGCGAAGATAGTGAAGAAATACCACCCAAATTCCAAGGTGGAGTTCGGGGGGTTCACGTCATCGTATTTCCACGAGGAGCTCATCCGCCGCCCCGAGATAGACCTGATCATGAGGGGGGACACCACCGAGATCCCCACCGTGATGCTCATGGAGGCGCTGTCCAAAGGCGCCGAGGACCTGTCCGGCATCCCGAACCTCACTTGGAAGGACAAAGACGGGAAGATCCACTCCAACGGGATATCATATTCCTTGGATTCTTTGGACGAGGTCATTTTCGATTATGGGACGATGATCAAGTGCACCATGCGCAACATGGACGTCAAAGGCGCTCTGCCCTGGTACGGGTGGGACAAGGTCCCTCTGACTTCCGTGTTCACGGTCAGGGGGTGCTCCATCAATTGCGCCGAGTGCGGAGGCTCCCATTTCGCCAACGGAAAGGTAGTCTGCAGGAAGGCCCCGGCGTTCAGGAGCCCGGAAAGGCTCGCGGACGACATGGAGATGATCCAGTCTTACTTCGATACTCCGGTGTTCATCGTCGGGGACCTCAGGCAGAAAGGCATGGATTATGCCGACCGTTTCCTCGAGGAGTGCCGCTCCAGAAAGATAAAGAACCATGTGGTGGTGGAGCTTTTCGGGGGCGCCACGCCGGAGTATTTCAGGAAGCTGGACGGGGCTTTCGAAGGCGGATGGTCCATAGAGTTCTCCCCGGATTCCCACGATGAGAAGGTCAGGTTCGCTCTGGGCAAGGGATACACCAACGAGGCCATAGAGAAGACCGTCGCGGCGTCTTTCAGGAACGGCTGCAGCAGATTCGACCTGTTCTACATGAACGGGCTCCCTTTCCAGGACAGGGAATCCGCTTTGGACAGCGCCAGGGCCGCGGAGCGCCTTTGGGGATTGGTCAACAGGGAGGACAAGCTTTTCATTTATAACGCGCCATTCGCGCCCTTCGTCGACCCGGGCAGCCGCGCTTTCGAGGAACCGGAGAAATGGGGGTACAGAATCCGTGCCCGCACGCTGGAAGACCACAGAAAGCTTCTGGACAGCCCGTCCTGGAAGCATGTCCTGTCGTATGAGACAAATTGGATGACAAGGGACGATGTCGCCGAGATATCCTATGACGCGGCCAACATCCTGGCGGAAGCCGAGCGCAATGCGGGTCGCATCGGCGACGGGGAGCTCAAGCAGAGGCGCGAAAGGACCGAGTTCGCCAGGGAGCTGATGCACAAAGTCGACGGGATATTGCAGATTCCCGACGAGAAGGAGCGGGAAGCCCGCCTTTGGGAGACCAAAGACGAGGGGGTCCGCATGATGAACTCCACCATCAACAACAAGAAGGATCTCGATTGGGAGACGGGCTCCATATGGAGCAACGCCCCCCGCATCGGGATCTCGATTATGAAATCGGTTTTCAAGCGCCGATCGTCATCTGCCCATTTCGCGCGATTTCGCGGCGGTGCTGTCTATCGCGGATATCATGGCCGAGCGAAGCCCCAGATCCTCCAGGGTCCTGACGCCTTCGATGGTGGTTCCGGCAGGCGAGCAAACCTCATCCTTAAGCTGATCGGGGTGTTTTCCCGTCTCCAAGACCATTTTCGCCGCCCCGAGCATCGATTGGGCAGCCAATCTTATCGAATCCGCTCTGGTGAGGCCGTTCAGAACCCCTGCGTCCGCCATGGCGTCGATGATCATGTACAAGAAAGCCGGAGAGCTCCCAGCTATTGCGGTGATCGCGTCCATCTCCGATTCCGGGACTTCCGCGGCGAGACCCACGGCGGACAGCATTTCCGAGACGGATCCCTTCTCTTCGGGGGAAAGGGACGCATCGCAGGAATATCCCATGGCCCCTTCCAGCACCATGCAGCAGTGGTTGGGCATCACTCTGACCACTTTCGACCTCGGCGCGTATCCTTTCAGGCGCTCCATCGAGAGCCCGGCGACTATGCTTATCAGGATTTTGCCGTCGATGGTAAGTTTTTCATCGAAAACCTCGGCTACATGCTTCGGTTTGACGGCCAAAACTATTATGTCCGCTTTCTCAGACATCTCGGCCGCGGTCTCGTACATGCTTATGCCGTAGGTCTCCCACATGCGGATGCGGGTCCCTTCCGAGGGGGCGCAAGCGACGATCTCGTCTCTCCCGAATATGTTCTTCGAGATCAGGCCGCCGATGAGGGCTTCTGCCATTTTTCCTGCGCCAATGAATCCTATTGTCATGTGGCGGTATTCGGCGTCAAAAGATAAATATGGGATGGGAAAGGGGAAGTGACACTATTGTGCTAATTCACTATCAGATTGGCGTTTTTTTGTTTCCGCTTGTATTTAAACATACCCTAATTTCGCCGTCCTTCATTTTTATATATTTAGTTCTGTGGAACCTTTATGTACTAACAATTCATCGCCAAGAGACAATGTCACTAATTGTGTACTACATGCCATTGGCGATTGTGAGCGTCATCGCTCTCGGTTTCGCCCCCTTGGCATGGTGGGCATCAAGGTTCATACGCCCAACTCATCCCACTCAATGGATGGAATCCACCTATGAGTGCGGGTCTGAGCCAATTGGTGAAGCGCACGTCCAGTTCAGGTTCCAATATTATGCATTCGCGCTGATATTCGTGGTTTTCGATCTGGTTGCGACATTCCTCATGATATGGGCAATCGCCTTTGGAGGCCTCTCCATGACGTCCCAGATCATGATGCTCGTGTTCTTCGCCATACTCATTTTAGGAGTGGCTTACGCTCTGAAAAAGGAGGAAACAGTATGGATATGAGCCTTTACCCTCATGCTGTAGCAATGAGTGCTGACGAGTTTATGTCATGGTCGGACGCCATGATCAATAACCTCCTCAGCTCAGGGACGAAAAGGACCATCGACGAGCTGACGGGTCCCATTTGGTCATGGGCGATGAAGAACTCCATGCACCCTCTGCACTGGGGTCTCGCATGCTGCGCGCTGGAGATGGCCGCGGCTTCCGCGCCCAGGTACGATGCGGAGCGTCTCGGTATGATTTACCGTTCTTCACCCAGGCAGACCGATATCCTTCTCGTCAACGGATGGATCTCCAAAAAAATAAGGCCCGATCTCAGGCGTCTTTACGAGCAGATCCCCAACCCCAAATGGGTCGTGGCTATGGGCGAATGCGCCATATCCGGCGGTCCTTGGTACGATTCCTACAACACAGTCCAGGGTCTCGACCAGATCGTTCCCGTGGATGTCTACATCCCCGGATGCCCAATCCGTCCCGACGCGATGATCGACGGCTTCATGCTGCTTCAGAAGAAGATCGAGAGTTACTTCAGAAGAGGCGCCTTCATGGAGGACTGAGAATGGACGAAGTCATCCAGAAACCCTCCGTCGAAGAGATCTCCGATGCTTTCGCCAGGAATTTCCCCTACGTGGAGGTCACCAAGACCGCCGTAAGAAGGGTCCACGCGAAGGTTCCGAGGGAGCACATCTTCGAGGTCTGCAAATATGCCCACGACATTCTGACTTTCGAGCAGTGCTCGGTAGTTATGGGCATAGATTATGTCGACCACATGTCCGTCGTGTACATCCTGACCAATTATTTCACCGGGACATGCATCGAGCTGACCGCCGACATACCCGCCGACGACCTCCACATCGATTCGGTCACCCCCATATGGGAAGGCGCGAATTGGCATGAGAGGGAGACTTGGGAGCTTTTCGGCATTGTGTTCGACAACCACCCCAAGCTTGAGAGGCTCTTAACGCCCAAGACATACGAGTTCTTCCCCTTCAGGAAGTCCTACAAACTCAGGGGGTCCGAGTGAGCATGGCAGATTCTATTGTGCCTGTATTGGAGGCCGAAGACAACATAAAAAGGATGGAAACCGACAAGATGTGGGTCATCATGGGTCCTCAGCACCCGTTCTCCCACGGTCTTTGGACTCTGAAGGTTCAGATCGACGGAGAGATCGTCGTCGACGCCGAGCCCATCATCGGATACCTCCACCGCGGCTGGGAGAAAGAGACCGAGAACAGGACGTATCCCAAGATCGTCCCCATGGCCGACCGTCTCTGCTACGCGGCATCCATGACCTACTCCCACCTTTACTGCATGACCGTCGAGAAAGCCCTCGGGGTCGACATACCCGAGAAAGCCAAGTACATCAGGATAGTCGCGGACGAATGCAACCGCATCAACTCCCACCTGATGTGGCTCGCCGCGGTCGGAACCGACCTCGGTAACCTCACCGTGTTCCTCTGGTGCATGAGGGAGAGGGAATTCTTCCTGGACCTCAACATCAAGCTCTGCGGGGCGAGGATGACCACGAACTATCCCCGTATCGGCGGCGTCAGGAACGACACCACCGAGCTTTTCGACAGGGATATCATAAAGACCGTCGAAAGATTCGAGAAAGCCATCTGGGACATCATCTACCTCATAGACGATTCCTCGTCGATGGTATCCAGGATGAAAGGGATCGGCTACATCACCCACGAGCAGGCGGCCAACATCGGTCTGACCGGACCCGCGATGAGGGGATGCGGAGTCGATTTCGACGCCCGCCGCGACGATCCCTACGACAACTACGACAAAGTCGACTTCGAAGTCCCCGTTCTCAAAGAGGGGGACAGCTATTCCAGGTATC